>Ga0213828_1000415_pt1 | contig 42102 bp, 35 predicted proteins | sample MC6MC0897MG_FD_180664 | JGI IMG/M metagenome (GOLD analysis project Ga0213828, IMG submission 180664) | Enriched soil aggregate microbial communities from Iowa State University, Ames, United States - MC6-MC0897-MG | ecosystem: Environmental > Terrestrial > Soil > Unclassified | place: USA: Iowa...
AATACAAAGTCTAGTGATGATGGCAAAGAGGTCACACCCGTTCCCATACCGAACACGGAAGTTAAGCTCTTTAGCGCCGATGGTAGTTGGGGGCTTCCCCCTGTGAGAGTAGGACGTCGCTAGGCAATAAAACAGTCAGCTGTATGCTGGCTGTTTTTTTACTTTCTCTTTTGATAACTTTTAACTCTACTAAAGAGATTGTTCAAAAGTGTTTTCTGAATTTAAAAAATGCAAATAAATGCCTCGAAAATGTAGTTAATTATTTGTATTGTTTATCTTAATTGTTATTTGTTAAAAATCTGAATTGTCTTTCTTTTATAAGTTCCTTGACAGTAGCAGTCCACGTTGTTAATCTTACAATTAATATTCTTTTAACTATAGGAGGAAGTTACGAAAATGTGGGAGACTAAATTTGCCAAAGAAGGTTTAACTTTTGATGATGTATTATTAGTACCAGCTCATTCCGAAGTACTACCGAAAGATGTTGATTTATCTGTTCAATTAACACCAAAGATTAAATTAAACATCCCAATGGTCAGCGCAGGTATGGATACAGTTACAGAGTCTAAAATGGCGATTGCTATGGCACGTCAAGGCGGTATCGGTATTATCCATAAAAACATGGGGATTGATGAGCAAGCTGAACAAGTAGAAAAAGTAAAACGTTCTGAAAATGGTGTTATTACAAACCCATTCTTCTTAACTCCGACACATCAAGTTTTCGATGCTGAGCATCTAATGGGTAAATACCGAATCTCTGGTGTTCCTATTGTTGATAGTATGGAAAATCAAAAGCTAGTAGGGATTATTACAAACCGTGATTTACGTTTTATCTCTGACTACTCTTTAAAAATTGAAGATGTAATGACGAAAGAAGATTTGATTACAGCACCAGTGGGAACGACTTTAGAGGATGCTGAAAAAATTCTTCAACAATATAAAATCGAAAAGCTTCCAATTGTAGATGAAGAAGGTAGATTAACTGGACTAATTACAATTAAGGATATCGAGAAAGTGATTGAATTCCCGAATGCTGCGAAAGATACACATGGCCGTTTATTAGTAGGCGCGGCAGTTGGTGTATCAAAAGATACGATGGTACGTATTGAGAAGCTTGTTGAAGCACAAGTTGACATTGTTGTAATCGATACGGCCCATGGTCATTCAGAAGGCGTATTACAAACAATTCGCTCAATCCGTGAGACTTACCCTGAGCTAGAAATCATCGCTGGTAATGTTGCTACTGGAGAAGGCGCACGTGCATTATTTGAAGCAGGAGCAGATGTTGTTAAAGTAGGTATCGGTCCTGGTTCTATTTGTACTACACGTGTTGTAGCAGGTGTAGGTGTACCACAAATTACAGCAGTATATGATTGTGCTACAGTAGCTCGTGAGCTAGGTAAAACAATAATTGCTGATGGTGGTATTAAATACTCTGGTGATATCGTAAAAGCTTTAGCAGCTGGAGGCAACGTTGTAATGCTTGGTTCTCTTCTAGCAGGTACATCTGAATCTCCTGGAGAAACAGAAATTTTCCAAGGCCGTCGCTTTAAAGTTTATCGTGGTATGGGTTCTATCGGCGCAATGGAAAAAGGTTCTAAAGATCGTTACTTCCAAGAGGATGCAAAAAAATTAGTACCTGAAGGTATTGAAGGCCGTCTTCCTTATAAAGGACCATTAGCTGATACAATCTACCAACTGATTGGTGGTATTCGCGCTGGAATGGGTTATTGTGGAGCTCCACATCTGGAGCACCTACGCGAGAATGCACAATTTGTTAGAATGACAGGTGCTGGTCTTCGTGAATCACATCCACATGATGTACAGATTACAAAAGAATCACCAAACTATTCCATGTAATATATTACTTGCAACTTTTATGCTTTCGCATCGTCTACAAAGATGGCGCGAGAGCATTTTTTTATGGTAGAGAGTCAACACGTTTGTTGTTATCTATGATAAAATGTCGAGGACAAGATTATTTTTTGGAGGGCTTTAAAGGTGAAAAAGAAAATGAACACCGTATTACGCTTACTCCTAATTCCTGTTTTATTATTTAGTATTTTTGCAGGTATTCCTGCAAAGGCAAATGCGGAAACAGATTTAGGATTAACAGTGGATGCTGCGATTTTAATTGATGCAGATTCAGGGAAAATTTTATTTGAACAAAATGCAGATACTTCACTAGGTATTGCAAGTATGACAAAGATGATGACTGAATACCTGTTATTGGACGCGATTGATGCAGGGAAAGTTAAATGGGATCAAGAATATCACGTAACAGATTATACGTATCGTATGTCTCAAAATCGTGCATTAAGTAATGTACCTTTACGTAGAGATGGCTCTTATACGATTCGTGAGTTATATGAGGCAATGGCAATCTATTCAGCAAATGCAGCAACCGTAGCTATTGCTGAAACGATCGCAGGTTCTGAAACTGAATTTTTAAAGTTAATGAATAAAAAAGCAGAAGAACTTGGTTTAGAGGGCTATAAATTTGTCAACTCTACTGGTCTTAATAATGCTGATTTATTTGGTATGCATCCATCAGGCACAGGCCCAGAAGATGAGAATGTGATGCCTGCAAAATCTGTAGCAAAATTAGCATATCATTTATTAAAAGATCACCCAAAGGTATTAGAAACATCTAAAATTGCAAAAAAGACATTCCGTGAAGGAACAGAAGATGCAATTAAAATGTCTAACTGGAACTTTATGTTACCGGGATTAGTGTATGAATATCAAGGTGTAGATGGATTAAAGACAGGTACAACAAACTTTGCAGGTCACTGCTTCACAGGTACTGCAGAGCGCAATGGTACTCGTTTGATTGCAGTTGTAATGAAAGCTGTTGATGCAAATGGACAAGGGTCCTATGAAGCTCGCTTTGATGCCACAGCGAAATTATTTAACTACGGCTTTTCACAATTCTCAAAGCAAGAAATTTTACCAGGGAACTATACATTCAAAGATCAAAAAACAGTTAAAGTGACAAAAGGTAAAGAAGACAAAGTATCGATTGCAGTAAAAGAACCAATTTCATTTATGATTAAGTCTTCTGATAAAGACTTATATAAACCTACATTGGTTTTAGATAAAAAGAGTTTAGAGGCAGACGTTAAAAAAGGCACTGTTGTAGGAAAGGTCGTTATTGAACGCACAGAAGGCACAGATTACGGCTTTATCGATGGCAAGGATATTTCATCCGATGTTGTCACAACAGAGGCTGTAGAGCGTGCTAGCGGTATCTCATTGTTCTTCCAAGGTGTAGGTAACTTCTTCGGTAATTTATGGGGAGGCATTACAGACTTTGTTGGTGGATTGTTTTAATATTTAAATACGAGCACATGAATGCACTTAAGCATTCATGTGCTTTTTCACATTTTTACACGCTATAGCATACGCTAATAGGCGAAAGGATGTGGCTAAATGTGTGGCATTACAGGCTGGGCTAGTTTTCAAAAGGACTTAAGAACAAGTGACACAATATTAAAATCGATGACGAAAACATTAAATAAGAGAGGGCCAGATGATGAAAATATTTGGTGTAGTGAGCATATTGCATTTGGCCATCGACGGTTGGCTGTTATTGATTTAATCGGTGGCAAACAGCCAATGAAAAAAATCCATGATGGTTTGAACTATGTCATTACATATAATGGCGAACTTTATAATACAGAGGAGCTACGTAAGGAACTTCAAAAAAGAGGGCACAGCTTTACAACACAATCAGATACTGAAGTACTATTAACTGCCTATATTGAATGGAAAGAGCAGTGTGTAGAATTTCTAAATGGTATTTTTGCCTTCGGTGTTTGGGATGAGCAAACACAGTCTTTATTTTTGTGTCGAGACCGACTAGGCGTAAAACCCTTGTATTATACAGAGCAACAAGAAGGTGTACTTTTTGCATCTGAGGTGAAGGCTCTGCTAGCACACCCCACGGTTCAAGCATGTGTAAACGTTGAAGGGTTGGCAAGTATGATGGCTGTAGGACCTTCTAGAGCGCCAGGTAAAACCCTTTTTCAAAATATTGAAGAATTACGACCTGGCTATGCTATGCGATTCTCTAGAGAAGAAGGTTTAAGAAAGTGGCCGTATTGGCAACTACAAAGCCGTAGACATGAAGAAACATTAGGAGAAACAATTGAACATGTTGGTTTTTTGTTAACGGATGCTATAGAACGTCAGCTAGTTTCGGATGTACCCATTTGTACGTTTCTTTCAGGAGGACTAGATTCCAGTATTATTACAGGCATTGCAGCAAATAGATTCCAACAGCAAAACCATCAATTGCATACGTATTCTATTGATTATGAAGATAATGAGCGCTTCTTTAACCCACATTCTTTCCAGACCTCCACGGATACGTACTGGATTCAAAAAATGACAGAAACTTTCAAGACAGCTCACCACGCAGAGGAAATCACTCAGCAACAGTTAATTGATTTATTAGTGGAATCGGTCATTGTTCGTGATTCCCCAGGTATGGCAGATGTAGATTCTTCGTTATTATGGTTTTGTCGTGAAATAAAAAGGGAATTTACTGTAGCGCTATCAGGAGAGTGTGCAGATGAAATTTTTGGTGGTTATCCATGGTTTAAAGATAGGACTACTGGTTTCCCTTGGATCCGTTCATTGTCTGAAAGAAGTGCATTACTCCAAGAGAAGTGGAACAAAAAATTAAAAATTGAAGCCTATGCACAACAACTATATTTACAAACAATAGCTGAAGTTCCTTTGCTAGATGGAGAAGGTCTAGCAGAGGCAAAGCATCGTGAAATGTCCTACTTAAATATGCTATGGTTCATGCAAACATTATTAGAGCGGAAGGATCGTATGAGTATGGGGGCAAGTTTAGAGGTACGTGTCCCTTTTGCAGATCATCGGCTTGTAGAATATGCCTGGAATATTCCGTGGGAAATGAAGAATTTAGATGGAATAGAAAAAGGATTACTTCGAAAATCAATGGCACATCTATTGCCGAATGAAGTGTTATATCGTAAAAAAAATCCTTATCCAAAAACATATCATCCTGTCTATACAGCAGGAGTGCAAAAATGGTTGAAGGAAATTCTACATGATAAAAATTCAATTTTGCATGAACTATTTGAACGACAAAAGCTTGCGGAGTTAATTGAATCGGGAGGTAGCTCTTTTAAGGTTCCGTGGTATGGGCAATTAATGGCAGGTCCCCAGCTTTTAGCTTATCTAGGGCAAATTCATACTTGGTTTGAGCATTATCAAATTCAATTAATTGAGACTTAATATAAAACGACCCATCTACGTAGATGGGTCATTTTTTTGTATACTCCAGCAATCCATCAACTGCTCAATGGATGATTCGATTGATTGTACGGGAATCCCTCCAAAACCTAATAAAAATTGAGCTTGTGAAGATTCATAATGATCTAGTCTATAGGCTGATAATGGATAAATACCGATTTCTGCTTGAGAGGCGAGCTGTTGTAATTGTTTTTCTGAAAATGTGTGTTGAACCTCTAATAAAATATGCATACCCGCTTGTTCACCAGTAATGTTAATGGATGATGAATATTTTTCTAAAATAGAAGTTAGTTTATCATGTTTTTTACGATAAATTTTACGCATACGATTGAGATGCTTTGCAAAATGCCCATCACCCATAAAATTTGCCACAATATGCTGATCAAAACGAGGCACCGTTGATGAGTAATAATTAAAGACATCGTTATAAGTAGCAAGTAGTTTAGGTGGAAGTACAAAATAAGCTACTCGCAAGGATGGCATTAAAGATTTAGTAAAAGTACTCATGTAAATAACTTTATCGTTTCGATCTAATGCGTGTAGGGCAGGAATTGGTTTTCCAGCATAACGAAATTCCGAATCATAATCATCCTCAATAATATAACGAGAGGTGCTTTGTGCCGCCCAATTTAAAGCTTGTGCTCGTCTTGTAGCAGATAATACAGCCCCAGTTGGGAATTGATGTGAGGGTGTAATATACACAACATTAGCATTTGTTTTTTCCAGATCATGAATAATTATGCCCTCTTCATCAACTGCAATTGGATAAACTTTTCGTTTATGCTGCGAAAACATTCGATGGACGGCAGGGTATCCTGGGTTTTCTAATGCAAAGCTGGTGTCCTCACTAAAAAGACGGAGAATCATAGGGAGGAGCTGCTCCGTCCCTGAACCAATAACAATTTGTTCAGGGTGGCATACAACACCACGGGATTGATATAAATAATTAGCAATCTCTGTGCGTAAAGACAGTTCACCTTGTGGTTCCCCTGTTAATAATAGCTCCTTTGAGGTATCGTCAAAAAGCTCTTTTGCATACTTTCTCCATGTTTGAAATGGAAAAGCATCGATATCAATAGATCCTGGATTAAAATCGATTTTGTAAGACTTTTTCTTAGGATATTCATTAATGGACGCCATAGTATCTTGTTGAATGTAGGGCAGTTCATCTATTTCTTCTACAAAATAGCCAATACGTGATTTGGACATAATATAGCCTTCAGCTAATAGCTGAGCATAGGCAATTTCAATTGTTGTTTGGGAAATGTTTAAAAAATCAGCTAATTTTCTTTTTGAAGGCAGTTTTTCTCCTACAGTTATTTTTTTAGAAATAATAGCTTCTTTAATACCGTTATAAAGCTGATCATAAAGCGGTTTATCACTATCTCTTTCAAGCTGGAATAAAAGCATATCCATGATCTGGAACCTCCTGACCCTATAAATATTTTAAAAACTGGATATTTTGATATGGTCAATTTCTATTATACTAAACTTCATCATAAAGGTGGAGGTTAGAAAATGAAACAAACAGGTACAGAGCTAGTAAAGCGTGGAATGGCAGAAATGCAAAAAGGCGGCGTCATTATGGATGTCATTAATGCAGAGCAAGCAAAAATTGCAGAAGCTGCAGGTGCTGTAGCAGTTATGGCATTAGAAAGAGTACCGTCAGATATTCGGAAAGCAGGTGGCGTTGCACGCATGGCCGATCCTCGTATTGTTGAGGAAGTGATGGGGGCTGTAACTATTCCTGTGATGGCCAAAGCACGTATTGGTCATATTGTTGAAGCACGTGTCTTAGAAGCAATGGGTGTTGATTATATTGATGAAAGTGAAGTTTTAACACCAGCTGATGAAGAATACCATTTATTAAAAAGTGAATACACAGTACCGTTTGTGTGTGGCTGTCGTGATTTAGGAGAGGCAGCCCGTCGTATCGGGGAAGGTGCCTCGATGTTACGAACTAAAGGTGAACCAGGTACAGGGAATATTGTGGAGGCCGTTCGCCATATTCGTAAAGTAAATGCACAGGTTCGTAAAGTCGTAGGAATGACAGAGGATGAAGTAATGACAGAGGCGAAATTACTAGGAGCTCCTTTCGAGTTATTAAGAGAAATTAAACGTCTTGGTCGTTTACCAGTAGTAAACTTCGCAGCAGGAGGAGTGGCAACGCCTGCTGATGCAGCCTTAATGATGGAACTTGGAGCTGATGGCGTTTTCGTTGGTTCAGGTATTTTTAAATCTGAGAACCCTGAAAAATTTGCACGTGCCATTGTAGAGGCGACTACTCATTATAAAGACTATAAGCTTATTGCGGAAATATCAAAAGAGCTCGGAGTGCCTATGAAGGGGATTGATATTGCACAGCTTGGACACAACGAGCGTATGCAAGAGCGAGGTTGGTAGCATGAAGCGAATTGGTGTATTAGCATTACAAGGAGCAGTTCGTGAGCATATACAAATGTTAGAAGCTCTTGGTTGTGAAGCAATTCAAGTAAAACAAAGAAAGGATTTAGGAAACCTAGATGGACTTGTGTTACCAGGTGGAGAAAGCACAACAATGAGAAAATTGCTGGATCGATTTGATCTGCTAGAGTCAATTCGTGGACTTGCACAGCAAGGATTACCGATGCTTGGTACATGTGCGGGATTAATTTTATTAGCCAAGGATCTAATTGAAGATGAACCACATTTGGCTGTGATGGACGTGACTGTAGCAAGAAACTCATATGGAAGTCAGGTGGATAGCTTCGAAGTACAACTAGATATTCCTAAAGTAGGTGTTGGAATTCCAGCAGTATTTATTCGTGCACCTCATATTGAAGCGGTAGGTAAAGGTGTAGAAATTCTTGCACAACATGAAGGGAAAATAATCTTGGCACAAGATGGCCATTTATTGGGTTGTTCGTTTCATCCCGAATTAACAGAGGATACACGAATTCTTGAATATTTTGTAACCTCTATGGTATGACTTGCAAAATTTGTTTTCATATAGTACAGTATGGTTAAATTTTAAATAACTGAACACGATGATGGGAAGTAGTAGCAAGCACGTTTTTTTTAGAGAGTCAGCGGTTGGTGGAAGCTGATAAAAGCACTTGTGAATCCGTCCTGGAGTTGCACAGTCGAAGTGAATGAAGTAGGCTGTAGCCGGCTGAAATGCCGTTATGAAATAAGTGGATTAGGCAGAAATATGTCTAGTCAATTAGGGTGGCAACGCGGGTAGCTCTCGTCCCTTTTTAGGGATGAGGGCTTTTTTGTGTTCATTTCGCTGCAACGATTTTCCATCATGAAGAAACTATTGGAGGTATGAAGATGTTAGATATTAAACGCGTCCGTGAGAATTTCACGGAAATTAAAGAGATGTTATTAACACGTAATGAGGACTTGGGAAACTTAGATGACTTTGAAGACTTAGATGCAAAACGTCGTGAATTGATTGCCAAAACAGAAGAATTAAAAGCAGAACGCAATAAAGTATCTGAACAAATCTCAGTTATGAAACGCAACAAAGAAAATGCTGATGAAGTCATTGCTCGTATGCGTCAGGTTGGCGATGAAATTAAAGAATTAGATGTACAATTAAATAATGTTGAAGAACGCTTTAAAGATATGATGATGCGTTTACCAAACATCCCACATGAATCTGTACCAGTAGGCACAACAGAGGACGACAATGTTGAAGAATATACGTGGGGTGAAATTCCGACATTTGATTTTGATATTAAAGCACACTGGGACCTTGCTACGGATTTAAAAATTGTAGACTTTGAACGTGGCGCGAAAGTAACAGGTAGCCGTTTCTTATTCTATCGTGGTCTTGGTGCTCGTTTAGAACGAGCATTAATGACATTCATGATGGATTTACATGCAGAGGAGCATGGTTACGAGGAAATGCTACCACCTGTCATTGTTAATCGAGATAGCCTAACAGGTACAGGGCAACTTCCGAAATTTGAGGAAGATGTATTCAAATTAGAGGAAACAGATTATTTTATGATTCCAACTGCAGAAGTACCAGTAACGAACTTCTATCGAGATGAGATTTTACCGGCTGAAGCTTTACCACAAGGCTTTGCAGCGTATAGTGCTTGCTTCCGTTCAGAAGCGGGATCTGCAGGTCGTGATACACGTGGTTTAATTCGTCAACACCAGTTCAATAAAGTAGAATTAGTACGTTTTGTAAAACCAGAGGAGTCATACGAACAATTAGAGCTACTAACAAGTCATGCAGAAAAAGTATTACAATTACTAGGCTTACCATATCGTAAGTTAAAAATGTGTACAGCTGATTTAGGTTTTACTGCAGCGAAAAAATATGATTTAGAAGTTTGGATTCCTGCACAAAACATGTACCGTGAAATTTCTTCTTGCTCTAACTTTGAGGATTTCCAGGCACGACGAGCAAATATCCGCTTCCGTCGTGAGCCAAATGCAAAACCAGAATATGTGCATACATTAAACGGCTCAGGTCTTGCCATTGGCCGTACAGTTGCTGCTCTTCTAGAAAACTACCAACAAGCTGATGGCAGCGTAGTAATTCCTGAAGTTTTAAGACCTTATATGGGCGGTAAAGAAGTAATCGCACCAAAATAAACGACAGATAAAGCTATTTTAGACAATTCCTTTATGGATGTTCTAAAATAGCTTTTTTGTGTTGCTAAAATTGAAATCTCTCATAATTTTTGAAAATTCGTTATAATGGGTAATATTCATGGGGACAAGGGGGAGAAATTCATGGAATTGCAACAATTTGCACAGGCTTTCAGTGAATTTGATAATGTTTTAATTACAGATGATAAAGGCTGTGCAATCTTTTATGATTTAGCAGATTTAAATATATTATTGGAAATCGGCTTAACACCAGATGAATTTTTTCACAGCACAGTGACTGATAATTATCAAAATTTATCACCTGAGACAAGTACTGTTTTTCAAGTCATACAAACAGGGCAGCCAGTTTTATACTATGAACAACAACTGACAACATTGAACGGTTTTAGTTATTTATCACTGAGTTCGACCTATCCCATTATGGAGCATGGAAAAGCCATTGGTGCCATTGAATTTTCAAAACATTTTTATGAAACTAAGCAAATTAAATACTTAGATAATTTCCTGGGACATAAATTATATCGAGATAATCATACAACCTATCGTTTAGAGGATTACATTACAACAAACGCCGAAATGAAAACTCAACTTGAAAAGGCACGTCGTAGTGCTCAAAAAAGTGCACCAGTTTTACTAACTGGGGAAACTGGAACTGGGAAAGATATAATCGCACAAGGCATACACAATGAAAGTGAACGCTATACAAAGCCGTTTATTACTTTGAACTGCTCAACATTAACAGAGGATAATATATTTACTCAGCTATACGGCTCGGACAATGAAGCAAAAAGTGGAAAGTTACAGGAGGCTAATGGAGGGACGCTACTCATTGACCACCTTAATTTATTGGATGTATCTTTGCAAGCGAAACTTTTACATTCGGTAGATATAAAAGTGTTAAATGGTGAGCCCTTGGATATACGGTATATTACTACTGTCAATGAAGATGTGGACAAACTATTAGCTGAAAAAAGGCTACGCGAGGACTTATTTTATCGCTTAAATGTTCTTCAAATTGATTTGCCACCGCTAAGATTAAGGAAGGAAGATATTCCACTTATCCTTGATTTTTATATACAATTTTACAATGAACATACACTACAGAAAAATGTAAGCTATTGTAATGAAGTAATTCAGTTATTTTATGCCTATCATTGGCCGGGAAATGTGCGTGAACTAAAAAATGCCCTTGAATCGGCATATAATAATTTGCTTGGGGATGAAATACTTGTTGAACATGTTCCAGAGAGGATTAAAAAAAATGTTCAACATTCAACTCAATCGATCATGCAAAACAACCAAACTGGACATTTACGAGATTTAACGGAAGCCTACGAGCGTCTAATTATAGCGGAAAAGTTGCGTGAAACTGATGGACGATTAGCGGAAACAGCTAGACGTTTAGGTATTTCTCGTCAATTACTAAAATATAAGTGTTTAAAATATGAATTGTTGTAAAAAAAATTTTACAAAAAGGGGATAAAAATTTATCTCCTTTTTTCGTGTTATTAAATTTTTTATTATTTAGATAAATCTTCTGTAAACGATTATAAAGGGGTTGAGGATATGTCTAAAGTTGTGCAGCATACGATAATCGTGGGGCTAGCCTTATTTGCTATATTTTTTGGTGCTGGGAATTTAATATTTCCGCCATCCATAGGAAATAGTGCAGGGGAATCATGGATCTCCGCTCTGATGGGCTTTAGCTTAACGGGTGTTATTTTACCTGTGCTTGCGGTGTATGCAATTTATAATACTGGGGGAACTGTGGAAGCGCTCACAAGACCAATCGGAAATTGGTTTTATAAAGCCTTTAATACGGTCATGATGGTTTGTATTGGGATGGTTGTCACAATACCTAGGATGTCAGCGACAACTCATGAATTAGGAGTATCACAAATTATTCCGAACGTACCTTTAATTGTGTCAGTATTAGCATTTTTCGCGATTTGCTTTTACTTTGCGATGGACCAATCAAATGTGATTGATAAGATTGGAAAATGGTTGACGCCTGTTCTTGTTCTTATCCTTATTATCCTCATTGGTAAAGGGGTATTAGACCCAATAGGAGCGGCAATTAATACAGGAGCAGAAAGGATTTTTGCCAACTCCATAATAGCAGCCTATCAAACAGGAGATGTGGGAACAGGTATTCTTTGTGCGCCAATCTTTTTAGCAGCAATAGTTGGCTATGGCTATAAAGGGAAACAATCTAAAAAGGTCGCGCTTGGTGGAATGGCTATTGCTGCAATAGGGTTAATTGCAGTATATGGTGGCCTGCTCTATTTAGGGGCTACAAGTAGTGGCATCATCACAAATCCTGGCAGTGATACAGAACTATTAGCGGGCATTGCCTTTAGTGTCATTGGTAATTTGGGTAAAGCGTTACTAGCTATATGTGTTATTTTTGCCTGCTTAACATCAGCGATTGGCGTCATGGTCATATCATCACAGTTTTTAAATGAACTAACAAAAGAGAAGCTTGGCTATAGAACGTGGGTCTTTATTATGTGTGTAGTAGGCGCAACTATTGGCTCCTTAGGTGTAGGTGCCATCGTCGAAATTACATTGCCGATTTTCTTGGTAATTTATCCAGTCATTATTGTACTTGTGCTACTGGGAGCCTTTGATCGTTTTGTACCAAATGCAGGAGCCTATAAAGGAACTGTACTATTTGCATTTCTAGTAAGCGTCGTTGAAACATTTGCTAGCTATCAAATTACAATACCTGGTGTGACACAGTTGGTCATGCATTTACCATTGCAGTCTAGTGGATTTGCTTGGATTATGCCATCTATTGTTGGCTTTATTATCGGTACTATTTTGCATAAGGTGCTGAAAGCAGAAGATCCTGAAAAATCTACTTTTGGTATAGAAGAAATAGGAGTTGAAAAATGATGAAAATTATTTGTAACGCAAAGATATATACAGTAGATACTATTCAGCCATCTGCAACTGCTATGGTAATCGAAGGAGGAAAGATACTTTGGATTGGACAACAGGAAGATTTACCCCCCTATCAGGGAGAAATAATAGATGTACAAGGAAAGGTCATTATTCCTGGGATTATTGACGCTCATATGCATCCGATTATGTTAGCGGATGTTATGGAACAAGTGGCTTGTTTACCTCCATATATTTATTCTATTGAGGATATAATTAATGCATTAGCAAACTATGATGCAAGTCAGCGGGGATGGCTATTAGGCTGGGGCTATGATGAAGGGAAACTAAAGGAAAGAAGAGCGCCTTTAAAAGAGGACTTAGACCGTGCCTCTACAGAGTTACCTGTCATTGTTATGCGTACATGTGGTCATATTATATCGGTTAATAGTAAAGCATTAGCAATCGCAGGTATTACGAAGGATACGCTTGATCCACAGGGTGGACAAATCGATCGGGATGAAAATGGAGAACCTACAGGCGTACTGCGTGAAAATGCACGTAATCTAGTACTACAGCATTTACCTACACCATCTGAAGAAGAGATTGTCAAAAGGCTCCTAAAGCTATCACAAACTTTGGCATCCTATGGTGTAACAAGTATTACAGAATTAATGGCCACGGTAGCACCAATTGATTATTTAGGCCTGTATCGTAAAGCCCGAGAAAAAGGCTTTAAGCAACGCGTAGCAGTTTATTATATCTGGGAAGATATTCAACGATATGAGCTGTTGACAGCAAATACTATTGATCGTTCTGCAGGAGCCTATATCGGAGGCATTAAGCTATTTTCGGATGGCAGTGTTTCAGGCCGTACAGCACTTGTTTCTGAGCCATTTTTGGGAAGTGATGAAAAAGGCATAGCGATGACTTCGAAAGAGGAGCTGCTAGCGGCTGCTGCGGTAGCAAAAGAATATGGTATTCAATTAGTGGTTCATGCAATGGGGGACAGAGCCATTGATCTAATTGTCGACACATTTTATGAGGAAAAGGCTTGGTTAACAGATGCACCGTCTGTTCGTATTGAGCATGCAGCCATGCCATCTAAAAGTGCCTTGCAAAAAGCTGCTGAATGGGGGATAGGCTTTGTGCCACAACCCATCTTCTTATTTTGTGAAATTGAGAGTTATTTAGAGAATCTAGGGCTAGAAAAAACACAGACATTATATGGTGTACAAACATTTCTCAAGAGGGGGATTGCGACAGCGCTCTCTTCAGATGCGCCTGCTACATCATGGGCAGAAGCGGCTAATCCCTTTGTTACGATACAAGCAGCTGTTACACGAACAGCCTATGATGGAACAGATTTAGGTACCGCAGAAAAAATCTCTGTAGAGGAGGCATTACAGCTATACACAGTTGATGCCAAGACGATGATTCGTATGGAGAACGTTGGTCAGTTAAAAGAGGGCTATGAAGCTAATTTTGTTGTACTAACAGACGATTTGCTGACGCTTTCACATAACCAGCTTATGCATGTAAAACCATTCGCTACATATATCGAAGGAGAATGTGTTTTTACACAATCCACTATTCAAGCTCAATAAATTAGTTATGAAGATGGTCGCTGCTACGACATATTTCATATATATCGCCATTCCCTTAAATATAAAAGGAAGGTGTCTCATTAGGAGGCACCTTCTTTAATGACCATTTATATCGTTGGAAGCTAATCGTGCTTTTTTCTCAGCTTTTTTACGGTCTCGTAATGCCTTAAAAAAGTCTGTTAAAATTTGACCACATTCCTCGGCTAAAATCCCTTCTGTTACATCACATTCATGATTAAAGCGTTCATCATTTAATAACTGGTAAAGAGAATCTACACAGCCAGCTTTTTGATCTCTTGCCCCATAAACAACTCGGGGTACACGTGATTGGAGAATGGCTCCTGCACACATTGGACAAGGCTCCAATGTAACATAAAGAGTAGTATCCTCCAGTCGCCAACTCCCTATTTTTTTGCAGGCTTCTTGAATCACTAACAGCTCCGCATGTGTTGTTGCATTTTGCGTTGTTTCTCTTAAATTATGCGCACGTGCAATGATTTTTCCTTCATAAACAAGTACTGCACCAATTGGTACTTCCCCAAGTAAGGCAGCCTGTTGAGCTTCCTCTAATGCTTGTTTCATAAATAAACGATCTGCGTCAAAAATATCCACTCATATCTCTCCTTAACAGTAGTGTAGCGTGCTGAATTGGTAATTGCTACTTTTAACTTCTTTTCGGATGTTATATTCATCTAAAATCATTGCAGCCATGCGTAAGCGATTGATATGTAATATGTCGAAGCATAAATACTTGTTGACATTCCTTATATATCCATATATATTTATATATGAACACATGCTCATATAAAAATATTGGAGAATGGGGTAAACTTATATGGATGAAAAATTAAACAGTTCAGAAATGCAAAAAAATATTGATCAGCATTTAGATGAAGAGACATTATTTGTAGTATCTCAGACTTTTAAAGCATTGAGTGATCCAACTCGAATTCGTATTTTAAACTTACTTTGTTCAGATGAACATTCTGTTAATGATATTGCAGAAATTTTAGATTTAGGCCAATCAACCGTTTCCCACCAATTACGCTTTCTTAAAAATTTAAGATTGGTGAAATTTAGGAGAGAAGGAACAACCATATATTATTCTAAGGACGATGATCACATTATGAATTTATTGAAGCAGGCTATTGAGCATGCGGCTCATAACTAAAATGAAATGGGGGAATAACAATGGGACATCAACACGACCATGGCCATGATCATACACATGGTGCAAATAAAAAGGTATTATTACTGTCGTTTATTATTATTACAGGGTATATGGTAGTGGAAGCCATTGGTGGCTTTTTAACAAATAGTTTGGCTCTTTTATCAGATGCAGGGCATATGTTAAGCGACTCTATCTCTTTAGGCATAGCAATGTTAGCTTTTATGTTTGGGGAAAAAGCTGCAAGCTATAGTAAAACATACGGCTATAAACGATTTGAGATTTTAGCTGCAGTATTGAATGGCATTACATTAATAGGAATCGCATTATTTATTTTCTATGAAGCAATTGAACGATTTACAAACCCACCAGAAGTAGCTACAACTGGAATGCTTATAATTAGTATAATTGGTTTGTTCGTAAACATTTTAGTTGCCTGGATTATGATGCGTGGAAGTGATACAAAGGATAATTTAAATATGCGCGGAGCATTTTTACATGTACTAAGTGATATGCTAGGGTCTGTAGGCGCTATTGTTGCGGCACTATTAATTATGTTTTTTGGCTGGGGCTGGGCAGATCCTCTTGCAAGCGTTATTGTTGCATTATTGGTCGTACGAAGTGGCTACCATGTCACAAAAGCCTCCATTCATGTCTTAATGGAGGGGACACCTTCAAATGTAGATGTTCAGGAGATTATTCAGTTAATAGAGCAGACTGATGGAATAGAAAGTATCCACGATTTACACATCTGGACAATTACTAGTGGAACGAATGCATTATCCTGTCATGCGGTTGTAAATGATCAATTGAAAATAGCTGAGAGTGAGCATATCTTGCGGAAAATTGAACATAATCTTCAACATAAGGGCATTAAGCATGTAACAATTCAATTAGAAACATCCTTACATCGACATGATAATTCTATTTTATGTAAATTAGAAAATGACCATGAACATCATCACGATGAAAAATAAAATTTTTTATGACTTGCATACCCTTCTTGGGTATAGTATGATAATTACAAATAGGAGGTGTAGTGAATGGAGGAGACAGTAAAAGAGGAAGCTTGTCATACAGAGGAAGCTACGTCTTGCCGAAAAAGTCATCACCCTGAGCGTGTGAAAAAGGATTTAACAACTCGCTTAAATCGAATTGAAGGTCAGATTCGAGGTATTAAGGGAATGATTGATAAAGACGTTTACTGTGATGATATTATTACGCAACTATCTGCTACACAATCTGCATTAAATAGTGTGGCAAAAATATTATTAGAAGGTCATTTAAAGGGCTGTGTTGTGGATCGTCTATCAGAGGGCGATGAAGCAGTATTAGATGAGTTAGTAATAACGATTCAAAAGTTAATGAAAAAATAGATTGAAAACATACAAAAGGAGAGATTTTATTATGCAAAACGTAACATTAAACGTACAAGGAATGTCATGTGGTCATTGTGTAAACGCGGTTGAAAAAAACGTTGGTGCTTTAGCTGGTGTTGAACAAGTAAAAGTAAATTTAGCAGAAGGTTTAGTTGATGTTGCATTTGACGATGCACAAGTATCACTTGATCAAATTAAAGAGACAATTGATGATCAAGGCTATGAAGTAAAATAAAATTTGTAGAGTGCTTCTGTGGCACTCTCTTATTTTCAAAAATATATACCCCTAGTCGGTATAAGGAGAGGTGAAAGGTAAATGAGTTCTGATCATAAGGAAGCTAATTTGCAAATTACAGGAATGACATGTGCGGCCTGTGCCACTCGAATAGAAAAAGGGTTAAATAAAATGGATGGTGTAGAACATGCAACAGTAAATTTAGCACTTGAAAAATCATCTATTAAATATGACCCAACTAAACTAAGTGAAGCAGATTTTGAAAAGAAAATAGAAGCACTTGGCTATGGTGTTGTTAAACAAAAAGCTGAACTTGATATTACAGGTATGACATGTGCAGCCTGTGCGACTCGCATTGAAAAAGGGTTAAATAAACTAAGTGGTATTTCCTCTGCTAATGTCAACTTAGCACTGGAAAAAGCGATGATTGAGTTTAATCCTTCGGAAGTATCCATCGCAGATATCATTACAAAAGTTGAGAAGCTAGGCTATGGGGCACATCAAAAGGCAGATGAGCGGGAAACAGTGGATCATCGTGGAAAAGCTATCAAACAGCAACAACATAAATTTATTTTATCGGCAATACTTTCTTTACCACTGCTTTGGACGATGGTTGGTCATTTTTCCTTTACGTCATTTTTATATGTTCCAGAATTTCTAATGAATCCATGGGTCCAAATGGTATTGGCTACGCCAGTGCAATTTATTATTGGTAAACAATTTTATGTAGGGGCATATAAAGCATTACGCAATGGTAGTGCAAATATGGATGTGCTTGTTGTGATGGGGACATCAGCGGCCTATTTCTATAGTGTCTATCAAGCGATTGTAACGATAGGATCACATCATGGTCCACATCTTTATTTTGAAACGAGTGCTGTATTAATTACACTTATTTTATTAGGTAAATTATTTGAGGCAAAGGCAAAAGGACGCTCATCTGAAGCCATAAAAAAACTAATGGGACTTCAGGCAAAGACAGCAATCGTTGTACGTGACGGTATAGAAAAGGAGGTCCCATTAGAAGAAGTTATCATTGGCGATGTTATTTTAGTGAAACCAGGTGAAAAAATTCCTGTAGATGGTGAGGTAATAGAGGGGACAACAGCTGTTGATGAATCGATGCTAACAGGAGAAAGTCTACCAGTTGATAAAAAGCAAGGTGATCTATTATTTGGCTCAACTATTAACAAAAATGGTTTTATTAAAATGACTGCAACAAAGGTTGGACGTGATACAGCATTAGCACAAATTATTAAAGTGGTCGAAGATGCTCAAGGATCGAAAGCACCTATTCAACGTTTAGCAGATCAGATTTCAGGGATTTTCGTACCTATTGTTGTTGGCATAGCCATTGTAACCTTTTTAATTTGGATTATTTGGGTCCGTCCAGGGGAATTTACACCTGCTTTAGAGGTATTAATCGCAGTTCTTGTCATTGCTTGTCCATGTGCACTTGGGTTAGCAACACCAACTTCAATAATGGCAGGCTCTGGACGTGCAGCTGAGTTTGGTATTTTATTTAAAGGTGGAGAACATTTAGAGCAAACACAAGGCATAGATACAGTTGTTGTAGATAAAACAGGGACAGTGACACATGGTAAACCTGAGCTTACAGATGTTCTGTTAGCGCCAGAGCAAGATGAAGCACGTTTTTTATCCTTAATCGGGGCAGCAGAGAAGCAGTCAGAGCATCCACTAGCAGAAGCCATTGTTCAAGGCATAGAAAAACGCGGCATAGCTTTAGGTGACGTTCAGTTCTTTGAAGCAATACCGGGTTATGGTGTGCAGGCAACTGTCTCAGGTCAAGGTGTTATCATTGGCACACGTAAATTAATGCAACAATATGATATTCGTATTAATGATATTTTACCAACAATGGAGCAACTAGAACGAAATGGTAAGACAGCCATGTTAGCAGCCATCAATGGGCAATATGCAGGTTTAGTAGCTGTGGCTGATACCGTGAAAGATACATCAAAAGAAGCTATTCGTCGTTTACAGGATATGGGTATTACGGTCATCATGATGACTGGTGATAACGAGCGTACTGCTCAAGCAATTGGAACAGAGGTAGGCGTGAATCATGTTATTGCAGAAGTCTTACCAGAAGGTAAAGCTGATGAAGTAAAAAAACTTCAAGCCCAAGGGAAAAAAGTGGCGATGGTAGGTGATGGTATTAATGATGCACCTGCCTTAGCAACAGCGAATATTGGGATGGCAATTGGTACAGGGACAGATGTGGCAATGGAAGCTGCAGATATTACGCTTATTCGTGGAGATTTAAATAGTATCGCGGATGCCATTCTAATGAGTAGAAAAACAATGCGTAATATTAAACAAAATCTATTTTGGGCATTTGCTTATAATACATTAGGTATTCCAATTGCTGCACTCGGTCTGCTTGCTCCATGGGTAGCAGGCGCAGCGATGGCTTTTAGTTCAGTTTCGGTCGTATTAAATGCACTTCGTTTACAACGAGTGAAATTATAGAAAAAAGTAGTACAGACACAGATACTGAGTTTGTACTACTTTTTTATTAGTATGGGAATTGGATGGATAGTGTAAATCTCGACTTATGCATATTTTTTATAAAAGGGTGTTTTATTGAAGTATTAGTTAGGCAGAATTATCTTAGCTTAGATAATTACAAGTTAAATATTCTCGAATTAAATAGCTATCAATGATCTAGGAAAAAATTATCATTCTCTTATAGTATAACGCTAAAAATCTTGTTCAATAAGATTTTTTAATTCTGTAAATCTATAACGGCTTAAGTTAATCATGTGATTACAATGATGTAATTTCACATTGTATGACTTCATGTAGTGATCTGCTTCTATGTATTCAATTTCATTTAAGGATACTAAATAAGATTGGTGTGTACGATAAAAATTAGAGCTATTGAGAATTTCCTCCAATTTATTCAAATTCTCTGAACATTCTATTGGTTCTGTATCTCTTAAATGGATCATAGTTTTCCTACCTTTTTTTTCTATATATAGAATTGAACTGATGTCAATTAAAGAGATTTTACCATTTGTTTTAATACCAATTTTTCTTTTCTTTTTATGTGTATAGCTTAGACGATCGAGAGTCTGTTTTAGTCGTACTATATTAATTGGCTTAATAATAAAATCCTCAGGATAATATTTGTATCCCTGTAAAGCGAAGTCTTGATATGCACTCATAAAAATAATTTTTATTTTTGGATGATTTTCTTTTAAAAATTGTGCAACATCAAATCCGTTAGTAACAGGCATATTAATATCCAATAATATTACATCAATTAGTGTACCTTGCTCTAGGGCAATGAACAACTCACTCACATTTGTTGTACTTAATACTATATCAATATTTGGTGATATTTTTATAATTTCATTTATCTCATTAAGAATTAATTCTTGATCGTCAATAATGGCAAGTTTTACAGACCGCATTTTTTCTAAAATTATTCCTGTTCATCAGGTAGTTCTGGCTCATATGAAAACCAAAAGCAACTACTCACTGTTGTAATAGAATTAAAAAATAATGAGATAATTCCAATGATATAAGTTATTATTTTTATCATAATAAATCTGGCCCCTTTGATGTGATTTTATTTATAAAATACTCTGTAGATAATACAATTTTCTCCCATAACGCTGTTAATGTTATACTTTGGAAAATTAAAGGTAACCAAATGCAATACATTATTGAGTAAGGAAAAAACAAGCTTACACCGGCGAATATTACATATATGGTAATTGCAGTTATTTTTAATCTTAATATACTATCTTTATTAAAAATATGCTTCTTCTTATGCAATACGGGTGCCTTTACCATAGTAATTAAGAAACTCAAAAGTAAGAACAATAATAGTAATTTGTTATGAGATGATAAAAAATCTGTATATTTTACACAAATGATTGTCAGAGAAATAATTTGTATTGTACTAAAAACAAGGCAAAAATAATACCGAGTGAAATGAGAGCCACCAGAAAACATCCTTAATAGAGCACCCGTAAGCAAAGCTACTAAGGTTTCTGGTAAAATTCCAAATGGCCAAACAAGTAAACAAACTATTACAATTTGATTAAGCCCTGATATTATCCATTCTAGGCCATAGCGAATCTTATTTTTACTTTTTTTAAACTGTGGATTTTCAGCAATTACAAGATTTGATAGGTTTGTTGCCAATGTATTTGGCATGAGAAGTTTAAGCATAATGTCCTCCGTATGGTATTTTTACAATAAATGTAATCATGTCATCTATAACTTCTAGATGAATGTGACCTCCGTAATTTAAGACAATATTCTCAACAATGCTCAATCCTTGTCCATTGTTTGAGGCATTATTTTTTGTTGTGAAACCTCTATTGAAAATTTTATTAATACTTTTTTGTAATACTTCTTCAACCATGAAATTACTCAATTCTATTATAAAGAATTTTTTATCTCGATAAATTTTTAAATTAATATATCGCTTTTCCTTATCTAATTGTTCTACAGCTTCAATTGCATTAAGTAGTAAATTACCTAATATTCTATTCGTTTCATAAAACTTACATGGGAAGTTGGATAAATCGTCAGAAATGTGGTAGTAGATATTAATTCCTTTATTAATTGCTTTTTCTTTGTAAGAAAGCAATAACCCACCAATGGCTTCTGATGCTACAGGTAATACATCACTTATATATGAAGTTTCATCCAAAACTGAATTAATATAGTCAATTGATTCTCTATACTTCTCATTATTTAGCATTTTCTTTAAAGCCAAAATGTGATGAATAAAGTCATGTCTAAGCGAACGTATTGTTCCAATCTGTTTTAAAATATCTTCTTCATATTGAATATCTATAGAAGCGGTAAGATTTTCAATTTTAGTAACCATATGATGATGAATTAAATACAACACTGATAATGTAATAATTACTACTAAAATTGTAGATAATAAATGAAAAAATTTTAACTGATTGTACTCAAATATGAAGATATAAAATAAAAAAAGAGTACCGAATAATAAAAATAATACAGACATCATTTTATGGTTTTTATTTTCTATTTTTCTAAACGAAATTGGAAGTTTAAATTTAGTTGTTTTTAGTATTATAAAAATAATTCCCATTATAAGAAGATTAGGTATAAGTCTAACTAAAGGTGAAGTATTTAATGATATGTATGGAACTTCCTTTAAAAGAAGCGATCCTAGTACTTCAGATACTATTAAAGAAATACAACCTAGCAATATAGCGGTAATAGAAGCTAAAAAATTTAGATTAGTGGCAAATGTTAACAAAAATCCAATTATTAAAATTAATATAATTAGGTATAAACCGGGTGACATTACTTCCTTTATCATTACCAAAACAATACTTCCATAGAAGCTAACAACCAATATTGGTATTAATCTAGTTTTGAAAGATATACCAATAAACTTGTATCCTACACAAATAATAAAAAATGTCTCCAAAAACGCCCCAAAAACGCCAAGCACCACTACTATTTCCCTCCTGATTTTACAAATATAACATAAAAACATGTAATTAAGTACATGTTTTTGTCTTTTTTTATATAAAAAGAAAGAAATAGGGTTTTCTTTTTTCTTATTAGTACTAAATACGCCAGAATTGGCACCAACTAAACATTGGTAATTAAATAAATTAGTATATTTGGTAAAATTAAATGGTATTAAATAAAAATTGGGTTTTATGGTAGATGTGCTTTTATATCTGAATCCTAGATACAGAGATAATAAAGTCTATAAAGTATACGTGAAAAAATAGAACGGTTGTCTGGAGTGATCCAAAAGATATTAGTTAAATCCACAAACGATGAGACATTTCAAGTTTCCGATAATGAACTATTCATTAAGGATCGCTGGATTTATATAAGAATTAGCAATATGAGAAGCATTAATATTAATACAGAGGTTATTTATTAATAATGTTGAAAAATGCAAGGCAAAAACATAGAGGTGAAAAATGAAATTATTAATTCAATTTAGCATGAAAAATGCTTTAGTTTTGTTTTTGATAATCCTTCTTATTATATCGGGTGGCATTTATTCGCTAAAAGAGATGAATATGGAAAAATATCCGAAGGTTAATATTCCATATTTAACTGTGATTATACCTTACCCAGGTGCTTCGCCAGAACAATCGATGAATGATATCGGAGAGAAAATGGAAAGAGAATTCCTGAATCTTGAAGGAGCAAAGAATGTTTATACAGATGGAGTTGCTAATGCTGCATATTCAACAATAGAGTTCGATATGTCTATTGATATGGAGCTAGCAGAGCAAACAGTGAGGACAAGTGTGGCTAAGATGCAACTACCAGATTTAGCTGAAGAACCTCAATTTGAAATATCTAGTCCTGATGATAATCCTGTTGTCTTTTCCTTGGGTATTTATAATGCTGGAAATTTTGAGGGTGTTCAAGCTTTCGTAAAAGAAAATATCATTCCTAGTATTGAGGGTATTGAAGGTGTAAGTGAAGTCGAGATCGGTGGAACTATGGAAAGATATGTGTTTGTACGACTATTACCAGAACAATTGGTGATGAGAGGACTTACAATTGATGATGTTAGAGTCGCCATTAAAGCAAACAATCTATCGATGCCAATGGGTGATATTTTAGTATCAAATGAAGTATTGCCAGTTCGAGTAAATAAAGAACTTAAATCAATTGACGATGTTAAACAAATAAAGATTTTCACTGAGGTAGAGAATTGGGACAACGATAAAGCTATACATAAAACTATTACTTTAGGTGAGATTGCTGAAGTTACGTATGAAAGTAAAAATTCAAATAATATCACTCGAATAAATGGAGAACAGGGCGTAAGTGTAGGAATTATAACTAAAAGTGGAGCTAATGTAGTTGATATTGTTGATCAGGTAAAAGAGAAAATAGAGAAACTAGAAATTCCTCAGGATTACGAAATAGAAGTATTACGAGATCAATCCATTGAAATTAAGCAATCAGTATACTCTATGCTTAGAGAAGCTATCTTAGGTTCACTAATGGCTGTTATTGTAACCTTGTTGTTTTTAAAAAACATCCGTTCCACTTTTATTGCTGTTATCTCTATACCAGTATCCATACTTGCATCTTTTCTTCTAATGAAAGCAATGGACTATACTTTAAACATTATGACACTTGCAGGGATTGCAATAGCTGTCGGGCGAGTTGTGGATGATTCAATTGTTGTCATTGAAAATGTATTTAGAAGGGTTAGGTCATCTAAGGAAAGAAATGATCACCTCATACTGCAAGCTACAGGTGAAGTAGCATCTGCTATCACTTCTTCTACTATTACAACCGTAGCTGTTTTTTTACCATTAGCTTTTGTACCAGGAATTGTTGGGAGTTTTTTTAAACCACTTGCATGGACTATCGTAATATCACTATTGATTTCATTAATTGTTGCTGTTACTATTGTTCCGCTCTTGTCAAGAATTTTTCTATTGAAAATTACTCCAAATGAACATAAAGAAAATATACTACAAATTTGGTATCGCAAAATTTTAACTAGAGTGTTAAAACATCGCTTTGTAACCCTATTTGCATCAATATTGATTCTAGTTACTTCTGTCGCATTAATTGTTCCTAAGGTAGGAACAACTTTCCTTCCTCAAGAAAACGTCAATAACTTCGATGTGGAAATTACAATGGAAAAGGGAACTACCCCAGAGGAAACATTGAAAGTCACGAGTAAGGTTGAAAAAATCTTATTAGAACAAAAGGAAATTAATTTAGTAAATACCAGTATTGATGGGAAATCCGAAAAAGCAGAGATTTCATTTGTTGTAAAAGATTCTGTTGAAAATATAGATGACTTTGTTAAGGGTTTACGATCTCAGTTTACAAGTATTCCTGAGCCAGAAGGCATAACTCTGTCTGGTGTGGGAGGAATTATTGGTGGTTCTGAAAGTAGATATGTTCTTGTCGTAAAAGGAGCAAATTCAAAAGATATAGAAGAAGCTAGTGATCAAATTATTGCTTCTTTAAAAAGAGTAGAAGGGATAGAAAATATAGGTTCTTCTTTAGAAGGAGAAGAACCTGAAATAATTATTGATTTAGATGAAGATAAGCTTGCTGAAAAAGGTCTAATGCCAGCTATGGTGGCGCAAAGTCTTCGGACACTAATTAGTGGTGATATTTTAACGACTATGAGGGTAAGAGACGAAATTAATGAAATAAATATAGGGCTAAAGATGGATAACGTAACATCGTTGGAAGAACTTGGTAAACAAAAAATTAATAATATTATGGGGGAACCAGTAGCTCTTAATGAGATTGGCGAATTGAAAAAAGTTGATAATATCTCAGCTATTTCTCATTTGAATGGACATGAGTATATTATGATCTATGGGACAATTGTTGACGAAAAAATTGGAAATGTAATTAAAAAAGCGGATGAAACAATAGATAATTTGGATTTACCGAATAATGTTAATTATTACAAAGAAGGTGTATCTGCATCAATGACAGATGGCTTCACAGAGCTATCTATAGCTATAATTGTTAGTATTTTCCTGGTCTATTTAGTAATGGTCATTGCTTTTAGAGAAGGAAAAGCACCTTTTGTAATTTTATTTGCTATACCATTTTCTATCATTGGAGCACTAATTGGTCTTTACATTGTTAATGAGCCTATTGGTATGCCTGCAATGATCGGATTACTCATGTTGAATGGTATTGTCGTAACAAATGCTATAGTCCTAGTTGATAAGATAAAGAAAAATGAAAGTAGTGGTATGACTAAATATGAAGCCTTAATTGAAGCTGGGGTTGTACGTATTCGACCAATCTTAATGACAGCTATTGCAACAATTGGTGCTTTAATTCCAATGGCTATATCTAATGACACTGGGATGGTTTCTAAATCGCTCTCTGTAGTTGTAATAGGTGGACTATCCACTTCTACATTTTTAACGCTCTTTATTGTCCCAGTACTATACAGCATATTCACACCTAAATTAGAAAATGTAACGAAGTAGATGTAATAGCTAATACAAGTTTTTCTTATATATTGAAGTATTTAATTAACTATATGGAAGAGTGGTAATTTCTATTGTTAGTTGGAAATGGTTTAGACATGGTTGATTTAGATCGCATAGAGAAAATGTTAAAAAAGAATGAGAGATGGATTATTGAGAAAGTACTCTCAAAAAGAGAAAGAGCTTATTACTTAGATCTCAATGGCAGAGAAAATAAATTAGCTTGGGTTGGTAAATGTTTTGCTATTAAAGAAGCAACATTTAAAGCCATTAATCAACTGATTTATGGGAAGTTCAATTTTTTGAATATTGAATTTATAGTTGATGAAAATGGGAAGCCCAACATTTATTCAACCAAAATTGATTTTAAAGAAAAGGGGATCTTTCTACATCACTCGATAAGCCTTACATCCAAAACTGTTACGGCGTTTGTTACTGCTGAAAAATTAAAGGAGGTGAGTACTAATGAAAATTAAAGCGAATCCAATTCAAATTAAGAACTTAAAAAATGTAGACCGTTACAACGCTTGCGGTAAATGCTAAAAGATTGTACAAACCACTTACATTAAAGGAGGTGACCACTAATGAAAATTAAAGCGAATCCAATTCAAATTAAGAACCTAAAAAATGTAGACCGTTACAACGCTTGCGGTAAATGCTAAAAGATTGTACAAACCACTTACATTAAAGGAGGTGACCACTAATGAAAATTAAAGCGAATCCAATTCAAATTAAGAACCTAAAAAATGTAGACCGTTATAATGCTTGCGGTAAATGCTAAAAGATTGTACAAACCACTTACATTAAAGGAGGTGACCACTAATGAAAATTAAAGCGAATCCAATTCAAATTAAGAACCTAAAAAATGTAGACCGTTATAATGCTTGCGGTAAATGCTAATAAGCTAAAAGATCAATATACTTAGTTAAAAAACATAGGGGTAGGAGATAAGAAATTACTCTCTCAGAAAGGAATTTCTTATCTCTCCTTTCCAATCAAAGGGTGACAATATATGTTATATATTGATTACATTGAAACAGGTATTCCCGAAAAAATAGTAGATATTGAGGACCTGCAGGAGTACTTAAATTTAAAGAATTACCAGATTAAAGTTTTTAAAAAAGTACATGGATTGGCAGAAATCAGAAAAGAAGAGGGTTCCTTAACTGAATTATTAAGTGCACCCATTTTAAGGATATTTGAGCGTAGTAATATTTCTAAACAAGAAATTAAATATATAATTTACTGTCATACTATTCAAAATATATATCCTTTTCCGCTAAATATTTTCAATGAAATAAGTGAGATTTGCAATATAAATAATACAGTGAATTTTTCGTTAAATCAGCAAAATTGTGCTTCAAGTCTAGTAGGATTAGAGATTGCAGATAGTTTACTAAGGAATGCAAAAGTAAATGACAAAGTTCTTTTAATAATGGGTGAAAAAGTCTTCAATCCAATTATGCAAGTAATTCAAAATACAACTATTTTAGGGGAAGCTTCAGCTGCTGTCATTCTATCAAATAATAGTAAGAAAAATATAAAATTTATAAAAACATATACGAAAGTACTGGGAAGATATGCAGAAGGAATTGGTATTAATCAAGAGAAACAAAAACAATTCGAAAAAGAGTATATCCCAACACTAACTGCTTTAATAAAGGATATGCTCAATGATCAAAATTTAGATTTGTCAAAAATTTCATTGATACTGCCACATAATGTGAATATATCTTCTTGGAGACAATTGTCTAAATCGTTAGATATCCCAATTCAGAAAATTTACTTAAAAAATGTGAGTAAGTATGGACATTGCTTTTGCGCTGATCCATTTTTAAATCTGGAAAGTGTGATCGAAGAAGGTATTTTAAAAAAAGGTGACTATTTCTTAATGGTTTCAGTTGGTCTAGGAGCTACATTTGCTGTTAGCTTATTTCAGTTTTAGAAAGAGGTGAATTATGGAAGCGGTTAATTATTCTTTTAGTGAGAGTCTTAAAAAGGGACTAGTGAACGATGAAAATGCAACATTTATATATATAAATAACTTTGAAGTAGAACAATATTGGAAAACATCGGATATTGTGGGGATCCCATCAGTTTCAACAGCAAGTGCAAAGATTATGGTTAATAGAATGGAAGAACAAGGTGTATTATTTTCCAGCCCTACAGATATAGTAATTTTAAAACGACCTGTAAGTAACGATTTTTTAAATTATTTACAGCAGGTGTTAGAATGTCCGACAATTATATATGTAGAGAACAGTAATCCAAATCTTAATATTACACAGGATATTCTGAATTGCCAAAAAACTATTTTATATCTTAAAGAAATGAAGGAAAAGAAAAAAAACATTTATTTTATGCCTTATGGTTGTTCAGAGTATGAAGAACAACTCTCAGAATTAACTGGCATTCCTTTAGCTGTACCGAATAGTGATGTGTTTCGTAAAGTAAACACTAAAGTGTATAGTCGATTATTAAACGAAAAAGTAAATATTAGGCAGATACCTGGTGGTGAGTGTGATTCAATTGATAGTTTACAGGAGACTTATCAAACCTTGAAGCATCATCTAACAGAGGGGGGGAAATTAGTTTTAAAGGAATCACTTGGAGTATCAGGAAAAGGATTAGTTATTATTGATTCTGAAGAAAAGTTTCAAAAAGTAATTAAGATGATAAGTAAAAGTCTAAATAAAAAAAATAACGGTAAAGTGAGTTTTATATTAGAAAAGTGGATTAATAAAGTAGCTGATATTAACTATAAGCTTTTAATTGATGTTAATGGAAATATTACATATTACGGTGCGAAGGAATGTATTGTAAAAGATGGTGTTCATCAAGGACATCTCTATCCAACCTATATCACAAGGAAGTTGGATAAAGAACTAAGAATTATTGGAGAAAAAATTTGTACACAATTATATAAAGACGGTTATTTTGGAGTTGTTGGAATAGATGCGATATATGATCAAGTGGGTACACTTTGGCCAAATCTCGAAATTAATGCACGATTAAATATGTCTTCCTACCAAATGAGAATTCAAGAAAACTTTTTGCAAAATGATAAATGCGCCTTAGCAAAATACTATGAGTTGAAGTTAACACGCAAATTAACTTTTAAGGAAGTGTCAACTGTACTTGAAAAATATATGATTAACTACCAGCGTAAAGAAGGTCTTTTAATTAATAATTTTGCAACTGTTAATTCAGGTTTTAGCAAAGAAGGCAAATTGTTTAAGGGGAGATTATACGGAGTTTTAATAGCAAATAATGAGGATTCGTTAATAGAGTTAGACAGTATTATACTGACTCAACTAGATAAATTTCAAGACTGAGAAAGGAAAAGGCAAATGGTATATCAAATACAAGGAATACCAATAATAGATTTAGCAGAAAGATATGGTACACCCCTATATATATATGATGGGAACGAAATTAAAAATGCATTTTTAGAATTAAAAAGTAATATCCCAGATTATTTAGAGGTATTCTTCTCCTTAAAATCCAACCCTAATATTTCAGTCTATAACTTACTAAAGTCTTTGGGTGCAAAAGCAGAAGTTTCCTCATTGACTGAACTAAAGACGGTTCTAATGGCAAATACAAATCCAAACGATATTATCTTTTTAGGACCAGGGAAAAGTGAAGAAGAAATTAAAAATTGTATTGATCATTCAATTTACGCAATTGTGTGTGAATCTTTTCAGGAATTAGAGTTAATTAATGAAATTGCTTCACTTCGAAAAAAAAGAGTACGTGTGGCTATTAGAGTGAACCCAACCTTTACTGTAAAAGGGTCGAGACTTAGTATGGGTGGTAAACCGCGGCAATTCGGAATAGATGAAGAAGAAATATTTCAAAATATAAGTATACTAAATTCATATAAAAATGTGGAAATTATAGGAATTCAAGTATATATGGGAACAAGGATCTTAGATGGTGATGTCATCTGTCAAAACACACAGAATATTTTAAAATTGGCAGAAAAGTTTAGTAAACAAACAGATCAGTATTTACAATTTGTAGATATTGGTGGAGGTTTAGGTGTACCTTATTTCGGTAATGAAGAGGAATTAAATATACAAAGATTAGGTAAACAGCTAGCGCCAATTATTGCCGATTTTAAAGCTAATTTCCCAAATACAAGGTTAGCAATGGAAGCGGGTCGCTATCTTGTAGCAAAGTCAGGAATATTTGTATCCAAAGTGAATTATACAAAAAAATCAAGGGAAGAAAATTTTGTAATAACAGACGGAGGTACAAACTGTCATATGGCAGCTGTGGGGATAGGTAGTTTTGTAAAAAGAAATTTTCCAATGATAAATCTAACAAATTTAAATGAAACTGATATAGAAACTTATAATGTAACGGGTCCGCTATGTACTCCAAATGATATAGTGGGAAAAAATGTGGAACTGTCGAGAGTTCAAAAAGGAGACCTTATAGGGGTTTTACAATCAGGAGCGTATGGGCCAAGTGCCTCCCCAGGTTTATTTTTAAGCCATGGTTTTCCAGCTGAAGTTATGATTCTAAATGGGGAGCATTATTTAATTAGAAGACGTGATCATTCGGATGATATTATAGATAAACAAATAATGGTTAATGAAAAAATAATACGGTAAATAGAAAGGGTTTAGAGAATGTTGAAAAAAAATACTTTTGAGATAACTGTAGCTACATTAAGAGAAGTGTTGGACATTGATACTGCGACAGAAATATTGCCAGAAACTTCATTAGAATCATTGAGCTTGGATTCTACTTCGATTTTTGAACTTTTAATGGTTTTGGAAGACAATATTGATGGATTTTCTGTTGATCCAGAAGATATAGAACCTGAGTACTTTGAATCTGTAGAGACCATTGTTGATTATATTAATAATTCTTTAGTAAGTGCATAAATGAATAGGCATGATAAAGATAAATTCTTATATTCATAAAAGTTTCCCCGAAAAGAGACCTTATAGTTATAGTAGTTTAAATATATCATTTCAAACAGATTTAGCAAGTATATATGGCTTTGAGGTAGATGAATCATTATTAAGTTCAGGGCGGAATAATTCATTTAGTTATATGGGATCTAGTTTAATAGATCATTTGTCAAATATGGGTAACAGAATTGATGATGTAGATTTAGTTGTTTTAGTTTATTGCATCCCAGATATTAATCTCTCCACTTCAAGTGTTAATTATTTTATTGATAAATACGCCTTAGACGCAACAGGTTTTGCCGTATCAGGAGTTGATACTTATGCTCCTTTTGCTGCAATGAAAATCATAAAGGAATTATTTAATACTAAAAAGTGTAAAAAGGCAATATTTTTAATTCTTGATCAATCTACCCTATCTTATCCGGTTACAAGATACGAAGAAATTGAAGATACCGGAATTGCCTTTCTCGTTGAGTCACATGGAACTAGCCCTTGTCTTGAATTAGATGAGTGGGGTTATGATATTATACCTAATCTGCGTGGATGGTTGGATAAAATCACTCAAAAGCAAAAAAAGAATGTATTTATTATTTCTTCTAATTTAGAAGAAATATATGAAGAGATGCCATCCAACTCTACCTTTATTTCCTCTCCTAATCAATTATGTACATCTTTGTTTGCAAAACTTTTAAATCTAATAAGCGAGGATAAAGTTCAGGGAAATTCCTCTATTTATTTGCTAGATGGAAATTTAGTGAGAAATGAAATGTATTATATGAAGTTTAATATATATGGAGGCAAAATGTGAATCTTGGTATTGCAAAAATTGGGACATATATCCCGAATCTAAGACAAAATATTGAAGAAGTAGTAGAGTATTGCGGTGGCAATGACAGAGAAATTAAGCTAATGAAAAGATTACACAACATTCAACAAGTTCCTATTGTAGAAGAGGGACAAAGATTAGATGAGACACTTGGGTATGCCTTATTAGATCTAAAGCTGAATGAAAACATTGATTTAATATTATATGCCCATTCTTTACTTGCTCAAGTGCCTCACGATTATGGGTTATTAAATAAGGTGCTTAAGCCATTTAATTTAAATAACGTAAAAAAATTTGGAATTACTCAAGAGGCTTGTGCTTCTTCCTTTTATGCGATGGATCTTGCAAATTTATATTTTACAAAGAAAGAAAATGTTAACAATGTACTCATAATTTTGGGCGATCAATCCAATATGACTAATCGATTAAGGTATATTGAAGGTTCTACCCTTATAGGAGACTCAGCTGTTGCGATTCTTCTACAAAAGAATTTTGAAACAAATAAATTATTGTCCATAGGTCTTTATAAAGACACTAGATTTAATCAGGGATTTTTTGAAAATCCGCAAAAAACAGCTCTCTTTAATGAGGAATATGTTTCAATTATTATTAAAGCAGTTCATGAAACTTTAAAAAAGGTGAATGTATCTCTCGATGAAGTTCAATATATTCTTCCTTATAATGTTAACAAAATGACTTGGAGGAGATTTTCAAAATTAACCCATTTTCCTTTTGAAAATATTATCCTAGATTTACTTCCAGACATTGGACATACCTATACAACTGATTGTTTTATAAATTTGGCGTATTTACAATCAAAAAATAGATTAAAAAAGGGAGATAAATTTTTAATGATAAGTGTAGGACTAGGTTGTTTTGTTGGATCAGCTCTATTTGAACATTAAGATTTTATTATAGAAGGAGATAAGTAATGACTACTTTTTTATCATCGAAGAATGAGGATTTATTGAACTATATGAATCGCTTTTTTGAAGAAACACGCGGTTTAAGTCCTATTGAAACTTTTGAATGGTATTCAAAAAGCTACACTAACCCTGTCATTGTATCATCCAGCAATTATTTTATTACCCCCAATACTATTTTAGAGAATCCAGCAACTCAGCTCCTTAGGGGAAATACTCTCTACAAAATGGCAGAAGTTAAATTTGAAAAAATTAACGATTTTATTCTAGGATATGAAAAGATTAGCTTATTTAAAATAGATGTCCCGATTAAACAGGATACACGGAATATATCTCAGATAGAGAGTATATTTTTAACAAAAAACCACTTTGCTTTGATAATGCGGTTACGGATTGCTTTGGATTGCCTAAATTATGATAAAAACCTTTTGAGCAACCGCTTTTCAGGGAAATTACCGATTATCCAATATCAAATGGTGAAAGGACAGTTTTCAGAAGCAATTATTAAATTATATTCTATTGTTAACAACTATATCAACGGAGATAGGGCAATAGAAGATAACTCTTTTTATGCATTTCTCCATAGTGAAATAGATGAATGTATGAATACTTTGATTAATCTTACTGGAGGTCATGGAGTCCTATTAGAAACAGTAAGCAGAAAAATTTATTTGTCTTTTGTCATCAAAAATCTGTTTGTAGAAACGGAGTGAAAAGCTTTGAACAGAGAGAGATTAGATGCTTTTGAACTAGCTATTAAATCATATTCTCAAGAATTTAGGGATATTGGTCTTGTTATAGATAAAGAACCAGATAGACTAGGTGAATTTACCAATTTGGACAGTGTTCAATTATTATCACGCATGATGATTCCTCCGGAATATAATGATCGTCCATTTATCGTAAATAATACAAAGTTCTACGGTTTATCTTGCATTGAGAGGGTCATTGGAACAGAGTGGCTTTCCTATGGAGACGCAGGTGTAGTTGTTGGTTGTCCAGGACCTTCCTTATCAGGGATAATTATCCAAGATTTTGCTGATGAGGAGCAAAAAGAGAAGTATTACAGTACTTTGATTGAAAAGCCATCTTGGACATTTTTTGCCTTAACTGAGCCTAAAAAGGGATCAGATGCCATGAATATAGAAACAAATTTAAAGAAAATAGATGGAAACAGTGGAAAGAAGATGTTGAATGGTGAGAAATATTTCATAGGAAACGGTACTCGGGCAGATATCGGCGTTGTTTTTGCACGTACCACAACTGGCCCTTTAGGAATTGAAATGTGCCTGGTTGAAAAGGGACAAGATGGTTTCTCGGCAGAATCATTGGGTACATTAGGCCTTCGCGGTCCGAAGCTTAGTAAGTTAATGTTCCAAAATGTGTGTATAAATGAGAGTCAGATTATTGGGAGACACTTAAGCCCATTAAAAAGAGGTATGCACGGAGCTATTACTGTTTTTAATAAGATGCGTCCCACAGTAGCAGCTATGGCACTGGGTGTATCACAAGCAGTTTATGATTATATGATAACTAATAAGAAAAATTTATCCTTAGATCAACAACTAAAATTAGAACATTTTCAAAATGAGCTCATAACGGTAAGGAATCTTATTCGACAAGCAGCAATAGAATTAGATATTAATCCTAAAAATGGCTATATTGGTTCAATTGCTAAAATTAGAGCAACGGCATTAGTAAAGAAAATCACTCAATACGCCCTTGATTTGTTTGGTGAAGGATCCTTATTTGACCATCCACATTTAAATAAATGGTTTAGAGATGCATTTGCGTTTGAAAATATGGAAGGTACTTCCAATATATTAAAATTAAATGTTTTTCAAAGTTACATGAATGGAAATATTTCTTATGTATAACATATGTAATTTAAATCTATCATTATCATCTTTAGCTTTTCTCAATATAGATCAAGATAATTATTATATAGATGGAGAAGAGATATCCGATTATTTAAGATTAGAGCCTCATTTACAAATTGAAGCTTACTACAATAATGTTCCTAAAGAATCTGTCGTATCATACTCAATTAAAATTAACAATCAACAGGTAACCTTATCAGAAATGATACATCAATGCCATATAGAACTCTTTCCAAAAGTGAACAACTACCAATGTTTACTGCTTTCAAATTCATTCTCTGATCGTCAACCAGAAATACAAGCCTTACCAAGAATTTTAGAGTGGTCTGATATAAAACCGAAAAATTATTTTGGTATTTCTCATTTAAGTTCAATAGCTTCGATAGAAAGTTTAGAAATTCTAGAACTTTCATTAAATGAAGAGGAAGATGGGATACTTTTATTGGGAGAACAGCTGATTATTGAAAAAAATCGTTATTGTGAAGGTTATTCACCTTTTGCAGATTTTGCTATGGGTATGCACTTTTCAAAAGGTTATGGACCGATTCAAGTCCTTCAAATAGGAAGTTATTTCACTTCTGATAATGAATTAAATAGTAATAATAGCGAGATTATCTTTTCCGAAATTATTAATCAAATTATTGAATTAGTTTCACAACAACATCAACTTAAAAGGGTTATTGTACAAAATTTATTTAGTCATATGGTTTACGAAGAATACGATGCCCTTTATATTCGGCAAATAAATAGTACCAAAGATTATCAAAGCGGTGATGTTTGGTACACATTTCTCGAATTATTATCTACAGAAAAATTAAACAAAGAGGAGAAAATACTTATAATATCGGCGAACCGAGATCTAAGTACTTCTTTTGCAATTCTTCAATTTAATGAACTTCCTATTATAACAAGCATTAAGTGGTAAGGGATGGATAATTTGCAAAAAAAAATTGATTATTTAAATGACAGAATTGTTCCGCTAATTTATAAAACCTTTATTCCAATGGTATTGGCTTCTTCTGTTTCAATTGTCACACAGTTAGCCAATACCTTTTTTATGGGGCATGAGCATAAGGATGCACTTTATATTGTTGGTTTGTATATACCATTTTCCTTTTTTATGACGGCGTTGATTGAAGGATTTCAAATATCGAACGCATCTACAGTAGCATTTGAAAAAGGTAAGGACAATTTGAATAATATTTCTAAAATCATTAATAACCTACTTTTGTATGGAATTATATCTAGTTTAATTATTGCTATTTTTATTAGTTTAGTTATTCCCCAGTTAATCAATTTTTTTAATGTTCATGATGGAGCAATCAATACATTTCTTAAATATACCCGTTTAATGGTTTTTATGACCGTTTTTTCTGTTATTAATGCAATCTTATTATCGAGTATTAGAGGATATGGATTAGTAAAAATTTCGTCTGGAATAAGTGTTTTAGCTTCATTGTCCAATATAATATTAGTTTACATTTTTATTAATTTTTTTAATCTAGGTGTTTATAGCATTGTACTTGCAAATTTTATTGTTATTAGTATTTCAATTTTTTTAAGCGCTTATTTCCTTCTTAAATATAAGATCTTTAATTTTACTAGCTATTTTTTTTCCTTGAAAAATATGAAATTAGAAAAAATAGTGAAAATTAAAATTTTGAATATTGGGATTCCGGTTGCAATTTCTTATTTTCTGATTTTTATTAGTACATTTTTTTTTAACAAAATTTTAATGCCATTTGGTAACGAGGTAATAGCAGGCTTTGGTGCTGCTTACCGTTTACAAACCATTGTCCTACTAGTATCAATATCTTTTGGCAATACATTAGGTCTTATTATGAATCAAAATATGGGTGGTAATAATGCGGAACGCGCTTTTCAAGTCTATAAGAAAGGGCTTATTAATATAGTAGGAATTTATATTATTATTGGCATGGTTATATTTTTAGGAAGAGATCTTATTGCTTCTTTTTTAATAGCTGATGGAGAAGTGAGCGCACATACAGAAAATTATCTACAAATTGTTGCTTTATCTTATAGCATAATGGGACCAATGATGTCTTCCTTGTTAGTTCTTGAGCAAATTGGTAAAGGGCTACGAGCGTTCTTTTTAAATTTTTTATATTTCTTTTTAATTGTTGTTGTAGGATGGCTTCTAACAACTATTTATCAGGTAGAAAGCCTATTCTATTGGACAATTAGCTTAGTGAATACTTTTGCAATTATAGGTATTTTCTATAGTTATGTTGTTATTAAGAATAACTTTAAGATGAAAAAAACGTAGTTTGAAAAAAATTACTAAATAATGACTTATTACTTTAATAGAGTAGAAAAAAGGCATTCATATTGAGAATGCTTCATTTTCGAAGTCTTACTTTGTCTTTAAGTTCGTATATCGGAGAAAAATAAGAGTATAGCTTTTTTAAATAGCTAAATAACAAGTAATGATCACATAATTTAATTTTTTCTTCAATGAAATAGGAAGAAAAAGATGATACCTAAATTATATCAATATGAAATACCCTTAATTATTTTGATTTACAAAGGAGAGTGAAAATATTGGATAGTTTTTATGAGTTATATAAGCGATTTTTATCAGAGGAAGAAATGCTGAAAAGTTACTATTATGAGCATGGCTTGTCGATTGATCAGTTTCTTTCGTTGACAAATATGGTTATGGAATTATTACCTCTAGAACTAAATGAACCTTGTGAGAAAATTTGGGCGAAATATTTGAGTCATAACAGACTCATAAATAGAGAGAGGGTAAAACCTAATTTTGAAATTGATAGTTTTGATGAAATATTCGGTGAAGAATATATGATGGAAACACTTAGTGAAGGAGGTGCATTTCTTACTTGGCATTTTGGAGATTATCGGCATAATACTGACCAAATTATTAAAGCTTTGAGATTTAAACTCCAAGATAAAAACAGAAAATTTTTTGTAGTAGTGGACCAGGAATCCTATGAATCAGAAGGAAAACTAGAGGCTTGGGAGAAAGTAAGAGAAGAAGCTGGAGTTAGATTATTAGTTGCAGAATCAAAACTAATTGCTATTAAGTTATTTTACCTTTTAAAAGAGAACAATTCATTTTTATTGTTTTTGGACGGTCAAGCAGGATTTAATGAGGATAATGCAGACATTCGAACGAAATTTCTGTCATCAGAAATAAAGGTTAGAAGCGGAATCTTTAGAATTCTTGAAAAAGCTAAGAAAAAAATATGTATACTTATTACTACTATGTCTGAAGATGGAAAGAAACAAATTATCTTCTATAAACCATTTCTTGTTGAGCCAAATAAGATAGATGAAGCAGTTAACAAAGCCTTTTCAATTTTTACTGCTGAACTTATAAAAAAACCAGAACTATGGCGTTTATGGTATCGTCATGATGAACAAGTTTTAAATTGGCATTCATCTGTAAATATTGATAATGGGCGACCAATTCAAATTGATTGGAGAACAAAAGACATACATAGTAATCAAATGTTGGGATTAGATGCTAAAAATGCTCGATTATTTGAGCTTGAAACTGAAGAATTATCACTTAACATGCAACAAATATCTGGTATCAATTATTTTATACACCAAAATGACAAATATATGAATTCTACTATAAGATTATCTCTTTTATATCCATTGAAAAAAGTTATGGCAAGTTCAATTTCTATTTTTTCTGAATTACTAATCCCCCATGATATTCAGGCAAAGTTAGATCATTTGTATGGAGCCACTTTGAAAAGTAATGTATCAAGAAAGGGAGATTATCAAGTTCTAGAATTTGAAATGTCCATTATACAAGATAAGAGTTTGGATTCCGATATATTGTCAAATTCACTAAAACTATTATCAGAAATCATATACAGCTCACTTGAAAACGGATTTAATTCTGAAAGAGTAGAAAAGGAATTTTTAAATCACTATAATCGCATTCAAGAGATAAACGATTATGTGGAATATACAGTTCAAGAAAAGTGTTTATCTATTATGACAGAAGGAGAACCATTCAGTACTTCAATTTTTGGTGATTTGAACACACTTAAAGATTTAAATTCAAAAATATTATTCAAGCATTATCAAGATTTCATAGCTTCAGCAAAAATATATATTCATATAATAGGTCCCAATATTGATGAAAAAAGGATACAAAGTAATATTTGTGATTATTTTAAACGGGAAAAAGAAAGTATCGTTTTGTCTAAGGAAAATATGATTTCTTCAATTAATGAGGAAATTAAATATATTGAACATGAATCCACGACTAAACAAGGAAGACTATTGATTGGATTTAAAACAGGCATTAACTTATCTTCACAAAATTATATCCATTTACTTGTTTTTAATGCGATTTTTGGAAATTTACCCTCATCAAAATTGCAAACGGAAATAAGACACAAAAGAGGATTGGCCTATTATTTAAGATCTGAAATTGAAGATTTGAAGGGAATATTATTAATTCATGTGGCTTTACAAGAGGAAAGTTATGAAATGGTGACTAAGATTGTTCTAGATGAGTTAAACAAGATTCGAGATGGAGGTATAACTGAAGAAGAAATTCAAGCAGGTGTAAATGCAGTGAAACATTTTGTTAAATCAGGGTTGGAAACGCCTGCTATCTTAATTGATATTAGTTTAACTGGAGAATTATTAGATTACCAAGATGATGAAAATAAATTCTTTTCTAGATTAGATAATATTTCCAAAAAAAATATTGTCGATGTTGCTAAAGAAATAACGTTGGATACTGTTTATAAATCCGTGAGAAAGACGGTGGAAATATAAATGGAATGTATTCAATATGATAAATTGGGGCTTTCTATTTTTTGTGAAACATTTAGTAATGGTTTGGAATTACATATGATACCGCTAAAAGGCATGTCGCAAACATTTGCGGTATTAAATGTTAACATTGGTGCTAATGACACAGCATTTATTAATACTACTACTAAGGAAAAAATAGAATTTCCACTGGGTACAGCTCACTTTATCGAACATTTAATGTTTAGGAATAAAAATGCCATCGATCAAATTTGTTCAGAAATAGGTGCAACTATTTCTGCAAAGACTAACTATAATAATACGGAATTTTTAATTTCTTGTTCCGGTAATATAGAAGCTATTATTCCTAAATTATTCACAGCCCTCCTAAACCAAAGTTTTTCAAAGTTTGAAATTGAGAATGAAAAAAGAGTCATTAAAGAGGAAATTTTGGTATATCAAGATGAGCCAAGCTGGATAGTTTATAGGGATCTAGTAATGCAGATGTATCCGGAATTATCTATTTGTACAGATGTATCCGGTACCATAGATAGTATTAAAAGCTTGGATAAAGAATTATTAGAACAGGTGCATAATATTTATTATAAATCTAATAACATGAAATTGGTGGTTGTTGGTGATGTTAATCCAATAAGACTGAATGAATGTATTTTCAATACAATAGAGCGCAATGGACATCATGTTAAAACAAAAGATCATGAAGTTGAACGTTTTTATCCAAAAGCACAAAATGAACCTTATAAAAACATTGCAATTATTAAAAATAAAGCCCAGGATTTATTTTCAATAGGTTTAAGGCGTCAAATACAAGAAGATAATAAAATTGATAATTATTTAGCAACACAAGTGATAATGGAGTCCCTTTTTGGTTTAGGATCCACTCTAACAGTTAATTTAAAGAAAGAAGGTCTAATTACAAATAAATGGAGTTATTCTAATTATACTGGTCCAAACTATGACTTTAGTGTTGTCAGTAGTTCGACGATGAATTTAAACTCATTAGTAATAAAGATATGGGAAGAACTTCAACAGGTGAGAAAAAACGGTTTGATGCCATCAGAAATTGATAGGGCAACAAAAAAAATGATTGGACAGAGATTGTTGCAAATAGATAATATAAAAGAATTTACATTAGCGTATTCAGAAAATCTATCGAATGGCTTTAATTACTTTGATTTTTTGGACTACTTACATAAAGTAGATTGTAATTACATTAACAGTAAATTAGAATCGATTGTTTCCTTTGATCATTTTTTAAATTTGCCTCATGAAATACTGCATGATTCATAAATTGGACTATTTAAAGATAATATGTAAGAAAAATTTATCAAAGAATCCCACATTAAATTTTCCATCTACACACTCTAACTCCCACGGGACTACTAGTTTACCTAGTCCCGTGGGTTTCTATTTATTTTAAGATTGTTTTTTGAATGATCCCACCTTTCTTCCAGCACACTTTTTGATTCATACGTTTTTTTGAATGATTGCCGAAAAGTTATGATTTAAGATGAATGTATCTATTAGATCGCTAGGTATGAGGGTAGTTCTATTTTTCATCTATACAATATGATACAATTAAAAGCACTGACTCATTTGATAGAATGCTATCTAAACCTCTACAAAACCAAGTTACAACCATAGTGTATATTGTATTATTAGAAATAATTCCCTGCGTATTATCCATACGGGGCATAATTATTAAAATAGAATCCATAGAACAAAAGGAGGAGCTTCTGGTGACGGTTCCATTTGTTACGGTAGAAGGTCCGATTGGTGTTGGTAAAACCTCTTTATCGAAAGAGATAGCAGCGACATTTAATTACCATCTATTAAAAGAAATTGTAGACGAAAACCCTTTTTTAAATAAGTTTTATGAAAACATTGAGGAGTGGAGTTTCCAAACGGAAATGTTCTTCCTCTGTAATCGCTATAAGCAACTAACCGATATTAAAAAATTTCGCTTAGCACATGCCAAACCTGTTGTAGCAGACTATCATATTTTTAAAAATTTAATATTTGCGAAGCGTACATTGGCACCAACTGAATACGAGAAGTATGAAGAGATCTATAGAATTTTAACGAAAGACATGCCTGTTCCAAATGTAGTGGTTTATTTATATGCCAGCGTTGAGACATTAATGAAGCGTATCGCCATGAGAGGGCGAGAGTTTGAAAAGATGATTTCACGTGATTACATGGAGCAGCTTGTGGCCGACTATCATTCTTTTATCGAGCATTTTGAAAGCATGCATCCCGAAATTCCAGTTATTCGATTTAATGGAGATCAGCTTGATTTTGTAAAAAATCCAAATGATTTAAATCATGTTTTAAAAATAATTAAAGATACGTTACAACAAAGGAGTTTGCAATAATGAATTTAAGAGAGAAGTACGATATTCCACCACAAACGGTTATTACGATTGCAGGTACTGTTGGGGTAGGAAAATCGACGATGACAAAGGCTTTAGCAGAGGCACTGAACTTTCGTACCTCGTTCGAGAAAGTAGACACAAATCCATACCTTGATAAATTTTATGAGGACTTTGAAAAATGGAGCTTTCATTTACAGGTCTACTTTTTAGCAGAGCGTTTTAAAGA
>Ga0213828_1000416_pt1 | contig 42017 bp, 43 predicted proteins | sample MC6MC0897MG_FD_180664 | JGI IMG/M metagenome (GOLD analysis project Ga0213828, IMG submission 180664) | Enriched soil aggregate microbial communities from Iowa State University, Ames, United States - MC6-MC0897-MG | ecosystem: Environmental > Terrestrial > Soil > Unclassified | place: USA: Iowa...
AGTAAGATAAGGGTGCCTCGACTGAGGTGCCCTTTTTCTTCGTCTAGTGTTTGCTTTTGTACAGTTTCACTTTCGGGGTGTAGCGCAGTCCGGTAGCGCGCCTGCTTTGGGAGCAGGATGTCAGGAGTTCGAATCCCCTCACCCCGACCATATTCCGGGTCGTTAGCTCAGTTGGTAGAGCAGTTGGCTTTTAACCAATTGGTCGTAGGTTCGAATCCTACACGACCCACCATGCAAGAGAAGGGCACCTCGACTGAGGTGCCCTTTTTCTTTGTCTGAATTTTATCTCTGCAGGTTTTCCCGCCTGCCCCCGCCACCTTGCCGACCTGCCTGCACAGCCTTTCCAGGGCGTGCTCCGACGGCGAGCGCCAGCAAGATCAGCAGCATCGACGCCAACCCCAATGTACTTGGCCATTGCCCCAGTATCAGCATCGAACTGACGATGCCGAACAGCGGGATCAGCAGCGACAGCGGTGCTACCTGTGATACAGGGTATTCGCGTAGCAGCAGGTTCCAGCCCCAGTAGCAAAACAGCGTCGCGCCGTATACCTGAAACGCCAGCGAAAACAAGGTAAACCCGTGCAACTGGGCCGGCAGCGCGGTGAATGGTGCTGAGCCGTGTGCAAGCCAGGTCAGCACTAATAGCGGGATTGGCGGGAACAGGCTGGCCCAGACCACAAAAGCAAAGATTTCCTGCACCTTCGACTTTTTGATCAGTACATTGCCGATGCTCCAGGCCAGGGCGCTGGCGATTACCAGCGCTAAACCGACAGTGCTGACGGTGCCTGAGCCATCCACCAGCACGCCGAACAGGCCAAGAGCCGCCAGGCATATGCCGATCAGTTGTGGTCGATTCAGGCTTTCGCCAAACCACAATACGCCCCAGCCCAGGGTGAAAAATGCACTTAGCTGAATCAGCAGCGAGGCACTGCCAGGTGGTACGCCCAAGGCTATGCCTTGGTTGATAAGCGCCCACATGGCCACGCCGAAGATCAAGCCGTAGCCGGCCAGCCAGCGAAACCTGACCTGCGGCCGCTTGACCACGAATACCCAAGGCAGGGCGGCAAGGCTGAAGCGCAGCGCGGTCAGCAGCAGCGGATCGATCTCGGCCAGGCCGAGCTTGGTGATGGGGAAGTTCAACCCCCAGATGGCCGTGACCATGACGGCCAGGCACAGGTGCTTTTTCTGCATTGTCAGACTTTTCCCGGAACAACCAGCGCACAGGCGCGAGAGCGGGAAATATGCGAGAAATGGCGCTGGCCTGCTTTCAGCTTGAGGCCAACTATCATTAAAATCAGGCCATGAAAGAATCTCTCGGTCTTGATCCTTACCAGAACGTCCCGCGTGATGCGGTGGTGACGGTGCGTGATTACGCCGACGGCCAGGTATTTGCCGCGCACAGCCATCAACGCGGGCAGTTTGCCTACGCCTCATGTGGCGTCATCACCGTGTTTACCGACAGGGGTAATTGGGTGGTGCCGCCCCAGCGGGCTATCTGGGTGCCGGCGCGGCTGGGTCATGCCATGCACATGCGTGGCCCGGTCACCATGCTCAACACCTATATCCGCGAGCCTGCTGCACTGGCTTTGGGCTTGCCGGAGGAGTGCCAGGTGTACGGTGTATCTGCACTGCTACGGCAGTTGCTGGACAAGGCGATTGAGGTCCCTGCGCTGTATGCCGCAGAGGGGCGTGATGGCCACCTGATGGGCCTGTTGTTGCATGAGATCGCCGCCATGCCGGCGCTGTCGCTGAATGCGCCACTGCCGCAAGAGCCGCGGCTGGCGCAGGCCTGCCGCGAGTTTCTCGAGCAGCCTTCACTGGAGGTCGGCATTGATGCCATGGCCCAGCGCACGGCCATGAGCCGGCGCACGTTCACCCGCCTGTTCAGGGCGCAGACCGGCATCAGCTTCATCGAATGGCGGCAACAGGCTTGCCTGCACGCGGCGGTGATCAGGTTGGGCAACGGCGAGCCAGTCACGCAGGTGGCAATAGCGCTTGGCTACAGCAGCTCAAGTGCCTTTGCGACTGTTTTCAAGCGGGTGTTGGGCGAGGTGCCGAGCCGTTATATGGCGGAGTCAGCAAGCGGCAGGAGAGGCGGTTAGCGAGGCGTAGCCACCGGGGCCGCATGGCTGCGGCCCGGCAGTTTTTACATCAGTGCAGCTTGAGTCGCGGTTCGGTGCCGCGGCCGATCTTGCTGCCAATCATCAGCATCGCCGTACGGAACGCGCCATACAGCGCCATCTGGTGCATGCGGTACAGCGACACATAGAACATCCGCGCCAGCCAGCCTTCCAGCATCACGCTGCCGGTCAGGTTACCCATCAGATTGCCCACTGCCGAGAAGCGCGACAGCGAGACCAGCGAGCCGTAATCCTTGTAGGCATAGGTTGGCAGCGGCTTGTTGTCGAGGCGGGCTTTCAGGCTCTTGGCCAGCATTGAGGCCTGCTGGTGCGCAGCCTGCGCGCGAGGCGGCACATTGCGGTCGCTACCCGGCTGTGGGCATGCAGCGCAGTCGCCAAAGGCGAAGATATTGTCATCCAGTGTGGTCTGCAGGGTGGGGCGCACCACCAGCTGGTTGATCCGGTTGCTTTCCAGGCCGTCGATATCCTTGAGGAAGCCCGGCGCGCGAATACCTGCCGCCCATACTTTGAGGCTGGCCTGGATGACTTCGCCGGAGGCGGTTTTCAGGCCATCTTCGGTCACTTCACTGACCGAGGCGTTGGTCAGCACCGTCACCCCGAGTTTCTCCAGGGTCTTGTGCACTGGCACGCTGATGCGCTCAGGCAGTGCCGGCAACACCCGCGGGCCGGCTTCGATCAGTGTGATGTGCATGTCTTGCGGCTGAATCTTGTCCAGGCCGTAGGCGGCCAGCTCGTGCGCGGCGTTGTGCAGCTCAGCGGCCAGCTCGACGCCCGTGGCACCGGCACCGACGATGGCCACGCTGATTTTTTCGCCCGCTGCATTACCGGCATGGGCGCGCAGGTAGTGATTGAGCAGCTGCTGATGGAAGCGCTCGGCCTGCTTGCGGCTGTCGAGGAACAAGCAGTGCTGCGCCGCGCCCAAGGTGCCGAAATCATTGGTATTGCTACCAACTGCAATTACCAGGGTGTCGTAGCCCAGGGTGCGCGCTGGCAGCAGCTCGCGGCCGTCTTCATCGAGGGTGGCCGCCAGCTGGATCTGCTTGCTCTCACGCTCCAGACCACTCATGCGGCCGAGCTGGAAGTTGAAGTGGTTCCATTTGGCCTGGGCGACGTAGTTGAGCTCGTCTTCCGAAGAGTTCAGCGAGCCGGCCGCCACTTCGTGCAGCAGCGGTTTCCAGATGTGGGTCAGGTTGGCGTCGACCAGGGTGATTTCGGCCTTTTTGCTCTTGCCCAGGCTTTTACCCAGGCGGGTCGCCAGTTCCAGGCCGCCGGCGCCGCCGCCGACAATCACGATGCGATGTGTCATGGAGATATCTCATAAGGTTAAACGAATGCTTGGCCCTGAGGGCCGGCGTCGTGGCCGAGGGGAGGGCGAGCGCAACGCAGCTCATAGCACCAGTCCACTCAACAAACGACTCAAGAGGCCCAGACCGATGGTCACTGCCACCACCAGCGCCAGGAGCAGCCATGGCCGAAAAGGCCTGCGCTCGACTTGGTGCTGAGGGGCTTTGAGATACTCATCGACGCGACGCTGATCTTCAGGATTCAGGCGGCTGGTCATGGTGGGCCTCGTCAGATAGACGCTTGAGACTGCACGAACGCTACAGGGTTCGTGCACCAGGCAGCGACGAATGATAATACTTTCTGTCTATGCCGCCGAGTGTACGCCGCTGCAAAGACTTTCGGCAGTGGATCAAAGACTGATCCCGACATCGAAAACGATACTGCGTCCCAGGTTACCGCGCAGAAAATCCGGCGCGTCCGGGTGGGCGAACAGCACCCGGGCAAAGGTTGGTCCGACCAGCGACAACGACCGCCAGCCCTGGCGCAGGTATTCGGTCGGCGGCGGGAAATGGCTGTTCAGGTCGAGCACTTCACGCTTGAGGCTGGCAAAAGCGATGATATCCAGCTCGTTCAGCTCCAGGCCGCGCTCGCGGTAATTGTGGGCTTTCTTGCGCAAGGTTGGAGCCAGGCGCAGCAGCAATTCCTGCGCGCTGATGCGTCTGGGCCGGGCTTCGCGGCGTACCAGCTGGCTCAGCGAGAAAGCACTGCGCCGCCGTTGCAGCTCTTCGCGCCACTCGTCATTCAGCCGCCGACCCTCATCGAGCACGAAAAATACCTCGAATGCAGCGTCGCGAAACAGCACGTCCGGCGGCTCCTGCCCGGCGGGGGTGAAGTCTTCGTTGCGGTAGGGAATGTTCAGCCCTTGCAGCAGGCGCTGGCAGACCCAACGCTCGCGTTCCCATTTGCGGGCATTGGACAGAAAGGCATTGGCCTGTTCGGCCTGGATAGTAAGCAGGCGCAGGTAATCTGAGTCATCCATGGATCAAGCTTAGCCGCTAATCTGTGAAGGTAAGATGTTGTTTACCGATGAAAATCAGCCCACCTCCAGGTCAACGCGGTCCCGTAGGAGCGGCCTTGTGTCGCGAAAGGCCAGCGAAGCTGGCCTGGCGATATCAGCGGCGAAGCTGAAAATGTGGGGCCGCTGCGCAGCCCTTTCGCGACACAAGGCCGCTCCTAGCCGAGCGCGCCAGGTTTGGAAGAATGGATAGTCAACACAGGAGACATCAAACGTGATCAGCGCACAGGTCCTGTCCACCACCAGCCTCACCCTCGGCTGGCTGGCCTACCTGCCACTGCTGCTCTGGGCCATATCGCGCAGCAGCTGGATCGAACTGTGCAGCGATCGTCGCCGCCAACACCTGCTGTGCGGCGCGATATTCGCCTTGTTTGCGTTATGGCTGGTTCGTCGCGACTTCGACACCGGCGTCTCCTACCACTTCATCGGCATGACTGCCGTAACCCTGCTGCTCGACTGGCCGTTGGCGATCATCGCCGGCTTCATCGCTCAACTCGGGCTGTTGTCGCTCGGCCGGCAGGATTGGGCCGCGCTCGGCATCAACGGCCTGCTGATCGTCGGCCTGCCGGTGCTGGTTACCGAAACCTGCGCGATCCTGGTCGAGCGGGCGCAGCCGCGTAACCTGTTCATCTATATATTTTCAGGCTTTTTCGCCGCTGCGCTGTCAGCCCTGCTGTGCCTGACGGCTGCGCTGGGCCTGCTCTGGGTCGATGGCCTGTTCGCCATGCCCGAGTGGCTGACGGACTTTGTCGGTTACCTGTGGCTGATGATGTTTCCCGAAGCCTTTATCAACGGCATGGTCATAAGTGCACTGGTGGTGTTCTGCCCGGAATGGCTGGAGACCTTCAACCGCACCCGCTACCTGCAGGCGCCGTGGAAGGATGACGAGCGCTGAGGCCCATCACCCAGGCATGGACTCAGTGACGCGGCTCCAGATCAGCCGAATACAACTCATCTTCCGATTCCGGCGCGCCGGCAATCTTGTGTTCCTCAGCCGCCCAGGCGCCAAGGTCGATCAATTTACAGCGGTCGGAGCAAAACGGCCGGTTGACGCTGGCCTCGGTCCATTCCACAGGTGCGCCACAGGTTGGGCAATCAACGGACAACGGCTGGCTCATGGCTGGCCTCCTCGTAAAGTCAGGTAAAAGTGGTGCAACTGGTCGATCTGCTCGTGCAGCCAAGGCACATCGCGATCATTCACCAGCACATCGTCGGCATGCCGCAAACGTTCCTCGCGGGTCGCCTGAGCCGCCAGAATCGCCTGCACCTGCTCAGGGCTGGTGCCGTCGCGCTGCAATGTACGCTGCACTTGCAGCGCCTGCGGCACATCGATCACCAGCACGCGCTGGGTCTTGCGATACTGCCCCGACTCGATCAACAGCGGCGAAACATACACCGCATAGGGTGACTCGGCCTTGGCCAAGTAGCTGAAGATCTCCTGCCCGATCAACGGGTGCAGCAATGCTTCAAGCCAGCGCCGCTGTTCAGGGTCGGCAAAAATCAGCTGGCGCAGTGCCGCTCGATCGAGCTGGCCATCGCCTTGCAGCACGCCCGCGCCAAAGCGCTCGACGATACTGGCCAACGCTGGCCGCCCAGGCTCGACCACCCAGCGCGCAGCCTGATCAGCGTCGACCAGGTGCACACCCAGCTCGACAAAACGCTCGGCCGCAGCGCTCTTGCCACTGCCGATGCCGCCGGTCAGGCCCAGGATCCAAGGGGAAAACGCCGCAGTGGTCATCAAATTCCAAGCAGTTGCAGGTAAGAGGCGTACATTTCATCACCCCAGAGCACAGCAATCCACCCCGCAATTGCCAGATACGGACCAAACGGCATCGCCGTGCCCAGCGAAGCGTTACGCCAACGCAGCAAACACAGGCCGATCAACGCCCCCACCAGCGACGACAACAGCAGCGTCAACGGCAGCACCTGCCAGCCACCCCAGGCGCCGAACAACGCCAGCAGCTTGAAGTCGCCATAGCCCATGCCGTCCTTGCCGGTCACCAGCTTGAATAGCCAAAACACCGTCCACAGGCTCAGGTAGCCCATCACCGCGCCCCACAGCGCGTCCGGCAACGGCACGAACATACCCGTGGCATTGAGCATCAAACCGATCCACAGCATCGGCAGCACCAGCACATCGGGCAGCAACTGATGCTGGCTGTCGATCAAGCTCAATGCCAGCAGGCACCAGGTCAGTAACAGCGCAGACAGCGCCTGCAGCCCAGGCCCGTAGTGCCATGCCACCACCAGCGACAGCCCGGCGCAGGCCAGCTCCACCAGCGGGTAACGCCTGCTGATCGCGCCCTTGCAGCCCGCGCATTGTCCCCGCAGCAGCAGGTAACTGAGCACAGGAATATTCTCCCAAGCCCGGATCCGATGCCCACAGTGCGGGCAATGCGAAGCCGGCAGCGCCAGATCAAACCGCCCATGTTCGGCGACCGGCAACTCCAGCACCTCCTGCGCTTCACGCTGCCACTGCCGTTCCAGCATGATCGGCAAACGGTGCACCAACACATTGATGAAGCTGCCCACCAGCAAGCCCAGCAGTGTCGCCAAACAGGTGAAATAAACCGGCTGTGCGGTCAAAAGCGTCCACAGATTCATATTCAGACCAAACTACCCAACTGGAAAATCGGTAGATACATCGCCACCACCAAACCACCGACCAGTACCCCGAGGATCAGCACGATGGCCGGCTCGAGCAGGCCGGTCAACTGATCCAGCGCCTGGCTCACCTGCTCTTCATAATGACTGGCGGCCTTGCCCAGCATCTGGTCCAGCGTGCCACTGGATTCGCCGATGGCCGCAAGCTGCACCAACAACGGCGGAAACAACCGATCCGCACTCATCGCCTGATGCAACCCCAGCCCATTGGCCATGCCCTGACGCAAACGCAGGATCGCCTGCTCATGCACCACGCCACCACTGACCGACGCCACTGTCGCCAATGCATCCAGCAATGGCACCCCCGCTGTGTACGCTGTGCCCAAACTGCGGGCAAAACGCGCCAGTGCCGCCTGCGCCAGCAACCGCCCCAGCACCGGCACCTCAAGCACCCGCGAAGATATCCACAAGCGCGCCACAGCGTTGTGCCGATACAGCCAACGCAGCGCCACTGTGGATAACACCATCAATGCCCCCAGCCAAGGCGCATGCCGCGCCAGCCCTGTGGACAAGTCCAGCACCCACTGGGTGAACGCCGGCAAGCTCTTGTCAAAACCGGCAAACAACCCCTGAAAGCGCGGCACCACCTCCAGCAGCAGCAGCGCCGAAACCCCCAGCCCCGTCAGTAACAGCAGCAGCGGATAAATCATCGCCTTGCGCACCCGCCGCTGCAGCGCCTGACGCTGCTCAAGCACGTTCGCCAGCTCCTCCAGCTGCCCATCCAGCTTGCCCGACTGCTCACCCACCCGCACCAGGTTGCAGTACAGCCGATCAAACCAGAGCGGCTGGCGCTGTAACGCATCCGCCAATCCCAACCCCGCTGCCACATCCTGCTGCAATTTCACCAGCAACCGCCCCAGGCCCTCGTCGCCACCACTGCGCCCCATCACCTCAAACGCCTGCAACAACGGCACCCCCGCCTTCAGCAGCGTCGCCAACTGCCGACTGAAGCCCGCCGCATCCGGCTTACCCCGCCGCTGAGGCCAACTCAGCTGCCAGCCACCAACCGGACGCAGCCGCGCAATGCTGATGCCCTGCCGTACCAGCCCAGCCCGCACCCACGCCGGGCTGCGCCCCTCGCACTGGCCGCTGACCCGGGCACCGCTGCGGTCGGTGCCCTCCCAGGTGTAAATACGCGATGTGGTACTCATGCACAGCTCCTTGCGGCTGATGCGACAAGCCCGGTAACAGCTTGCCGCGCCCATCCATGGGCGGGTTGTGAAGATGCTCACTAGAGTAGTTCAGCGAACATGACGTCCAGCCGAGCAGGGGTGACAAAAGGTGTCTGTTGAGGCCTACTGCGCGCCTGCCAGGCTGACGTCCACAGTGGATGAAGGCTCAGCCGAATCAACAAGGAAACGCGTTCATGAAAGCCCAACAAGGCATCACCCTGATCGAACTGATGATCGTCGTCGCGATCATCGGCATCCTCGCCACCATTGCCGTACCGATGTACACCAATCACCAGGCTCGTACCAAAGCCGCGGCTGGGTTGCTGGAGATATCCGCGCTGAAGACCGCGATGGACTTGCGTTTGAATGAAGGCAAAGACGTGCCCGATGTGGCTGCGCTCGGTGGACAGGCGACTACTGCGCATTGTGCGATTGCTGCCAGTGGCGTTGCGGCCAGTGGGGTGGGGAGTATTGCCTGCACGCTGGTGGAAGCGCCGGGGAATGTGGTGGGGAAGGTGATTACCCTGACACGGTCGGCGACTGGGTGGGTTTGTAGTACCGGTATTGAAGAGGATTTGGCGCCTTCGGGTTGTAAGGCGGGGTGACGTTGGCGGCTGTTGCTGATATGGCGGATGGAGATGGTGCGCTGGCCTGTATCATGCCGATTGCATTTGTATGATGCTAACTCGCCGCAACTGCGTAATCGGCAATGTGGCGCTGGTTTTCCCACACCGAAGTCTTTAATCAGCATTAAAGTGCTGATTAACGGTGTGTCGGTGCCGCTCAGATTTGCGATCAGGACTTCCTGCGATGGTGCAGGCTGATGAATGCGGCTGATGAATTCAGAATGCTGCCGATCTGCTGACGGATGCTCCTGAATCGACGCGCATGCAGCCCCTCTACCTATGAATAACCTGGATAAGCGACTCGTGGAATGCGGGCTGCGATGAAGAAACTACTGCCTGAAGAGCGCGCTCAGCTCGTACAGGATATCGTCCAGCGCAACGCGGCGGGGCTCGATCCAATTGGGGCATCGATCCCCCGTCTGAGTCTCGAAGTCACCGGGCTTGACCAGGAGACCTTCGCAGCCATGTGCAGGATGTCCACAAAAAGCCTGCACGAACTGGAAAGCGGGAAGTCGAATTCCAAACTCAGCACGTCGGAAGCCGTGTTGCGTCTGTTTGGCGTGCGGATGGGTATGGTGATGGCTGCCAAAGATACGCCCTTTGCAGCAGTCATCGGTACTCCGCTGGCCAGCTCCAACATGGTGGCCGGACCGAAGCGAGGGAAAAGCCCTGCGGCAGGCAAAGCGAAAGGGCAGCGTCGAAGCCGGCATCGCCACCGGCACGGGAACGCAGTGAGGAGAAGTGGCTGTGTTACCGATATTGAAGCGGACTTGGCCCCAGCGGGTGCAAGGCGGGGTGATATTTGCTCCGCTCGTTCGACCTGAACGGCGCGGCCAAGCGCAGTGATTCGCGGTTGGGCGATCGCTGGCAGGAGCCGTTTGCCTAAGCATCGCAGGTAATGATACGTTCGCAAAACGCCGGTGTAGCTCAGTCGGTAGAGCAGCGCACTCGTAACGCGAAGGTCGCAGGTTCGATTCCTGTCTCCGGCACCACATCCAGCTCCACTGCATTCCGCTGAATGCTTTGGAAGCCCTCTAAACCGGCCTTCTGGCCGGTTTTTCGTTTCCACGACCCTCCGTCGGGAACCAACAAAATCCTCAATAACCGGGGGTATTTTTGGGGTACAGCGTCTTTCCTAAATGGAGAACGTACCCCTATGCCACGTCTAGCCATTCCGCTCAGCGACCTCAAATGCCGTACGGCCAAACCGCGTGATCGCGCTTACAAACTGTTCGACGGCGGGGGCATGTACCTGTACGTCACGCCCTGTGGCTCGAAGACTTGGCGGCTGCGGTATTTCAAACCCAACGGCAAAGAAGGCACGCTGATCATCGGCAAGTACCCCATCGTTTCGCTGGCCGTTGCGAGGACCAAGCGCGATGAGGCCAAGGCTCTGTTGCTCGATAACCTTGATCCGATGGAAGAAAAGCAGAAGGCTAAGATCGCTGCCCAGCGGGCGAGTCTTCTCTTTGAAACCGTTGCCCTGGAGTGGCACGTCGAAATGTCCCGGCGCTGGACCGAGGGCCACGCCAAGACGGTGCTGAGCAGGTTGCGCACCCATGTCTTTCCACTGATTGGCCAGCGGCCTATCGCTGAACTCGACACCCACGATCTGCTTGAGGTCACTCAGCGGATCAAGGATCGCGGCACCATGGATGTAGCGCTGCGTGTGCAGAACTATCTATCCACGATCATGCGGGGTGCGAAGCGGGCGCGACAGATCACTCAGAATCCGGCGCTCGATCTGGCGGGTTCGATTCAAGCGCCACGTACCGTGCACCGTCCTGCGCTCTCGCTGAACCGCCTTCCTGAACTGTTGGATCGGATCGACAACTACACCGGTCGCGAGCTGACCCGGCTCGCAGTGCTGCTGACGCTGCATGTGTTCGTGCGCTCCAGCGAACTGCGCTTTGCGCGGTGGGATGAATTCGACCTGCAACGGGCGATGTGGGAAATCCCCGATACCCGTAGGCCGATTGAAGGCGTCCGCTATTCCACGCGCGGGACCAAGATGAGTGGGGACATTCAGATAGTGCCGCTGTCGCCTCAAGTCATCGAGATCCTTGAGCGGCTACGCAGCTTGAATCGCTTCTCTGAACTGGTTTTGCCCGGTGACCACAGGTATTGGAAACCCTTGTCGGAGAATACGGTTAACCAGGTGCTGCGCAATATGGGCTACGACACCACCAAGGACGTGTGCGGGCATGGTTTCAGGACCATGGCTTGTAGTGCCTTGCTCGAATCAGGGCTATGGACGGACGCGGCGATTGAGCGGCAGATGAGCCATCAGGAGCGTAACCGCGTGCGCGCCGCGTATATCCACAAGGCCCAGTTTCTGGAGCAGCGTCGGTTGATCATGGCGTGGTGGAGCAATTATATCGATGCCAACAGATCGGGGCATGTGACCCCGCATGAGTTTGCCCACCCGGTAGGCGATAACGTCACCGCCTTGCCAAATGGCCATGGCGCATTCAATCGCGGGTGAGCCTGCAAGATCGGCGCTGGCTGCTCTTTCACACGGGTCCATCCAAACAGGGCTGCAAAGCCGCCCTGTTTGGATGGACCTCACTTTGAAGAGCTAAAAGCCACTACGTTGTCCGGGGTTTACCACGGAATTCCACCGATGGATGACCGCTTTTCAGGTCCCCAAGAACGCTGAGTTTCGGCCCTTGACCGGGTTTATCCACAGGCGTAGAACTGGCCATGCAAGCGCTGTCGATGACAGCACCCCAGGTGACCCGAACCTTCAAGGTCACGCCGCTCCCGCGGTGGTTCTCCCCAAGGGCGATTCGCATCCGGCAGCTCGCCCGGTCACCTTCCCGGTGATGGATGCTATCTAATCTCATGGCACTCGTGCGCCAGCTACACCGTACTGTGCTGCCCTGCAGCAACCTATCCGCTTGGCCGACTATTGCGCCAACCTGTGCCCGTCTCTTTCTCTGGAAAGAGACGGGCGCTTCTAACACTGCTGCAGCCCCCATCGCACTTGGCTTTGCGACAACTCTCCTCGTGACAATCGGCGTGACAAACGCCGATGTCACCAGCAACAGCCATGTAGATGATGGTGCCGCAGACCAGGGAATGGACTGCACCTGACTGACAGTCAGGTATTCCCCGGTCATCGCATTGCTGCTTGCACCTGGCTCAGGATCTCGCGGCACTGGTCTCGTCAGCCAATGCAGCCTCCACCCGCCCACCGGTAACGGTGCTCAGGAGGCCAGATCATGAGATGCCCTTGCTCCCGGACGTAAGGAGCCGCCAGTTCCGCGTAGTGGACATTCCCCACAGGTCGCAGGGGCCTTGATCCCTGATAACACTCAGCATTCTTGGCGGGATGACGTGGGGCGAGGATCGAAGAGCGGGACGATGAGGTGACCGACATGGCATTGGTGGGTAGACGCGATGGCCGTAATTTCGGCTACGGCAGGCAATTGAGCTACGCAGGTCCGCAGGCGCTCAAAGACATGTTCGGCGGCGGTCACTACGGCACGGTGAGGGCACACTGTAATCGGTGGCAGGCATTCGTGAAGTGGTAGGGCCCGGTATCAATGATGCGCGGCTGATTGATCGGGAGGTGCTGGCCGACTATGCGGCGTATCTGTGCGACATGGTTAGGCGCGGTGATCTCGCTGTCAGCACCGCACAAAATCGGCTCTCCAGCGTTAACAGGGCCATGGCGGCGCTTCGCGGTGATCAGTACGTGAAGTTGCCAAGCCCGAGCAAGGCATTGGGTATGCAGCGCAGCGGGGTACGTCAGTCGGTGCCGCAGGGCCAAGACCGCGAAGAGGTTAATCAGATCGTCGATGCGCTTTGCAGCCTTGACCAGGGACGGGTCGCAGCGATCATCCTGCTGGCGCGAGCCACCGGCATGCGCTTGCGTGAGGCAATCTTGGCTGACCTGCCACGGCTAAGCCGCGAGGCTAAAGAGCTAGGCAGGATTAACATTCAGGATGGCACCAAAGGTGGCCGCGCCGGCGCCTCGGCACCACGCTGGATTTTGGTGGACGACCATGTCCGAGGTGCACTTGGGTTTGCGCGGCAGGTTTCGCCTACGGGTAGCCGCAACCTAATTGCGCCAGACGAAAACTACCTCAATGTTCTGCAGGAAATCAGCCGCTCTGCACGGGACACCCTGCATGCACACAACCTCAAAGGCTTCCATGAGCTACGAGCGGCGTATGCATGTGAGCGCTATGAGCACATCACCCTGCACCGTGCGCCTATTAACGGTGGCCAATGTTGCCAGGTAGATAGGCATCTTGATCGTGAGGCCCGGAGGCGAATCAGCTATGAGCTGGGGCACGGTCGGATCGATGTGGTCGCCACCTACATTGGAGGGCGCACATGAGTAAGCCATTCGATATGGAATTGTTCTTGGCTGGCGTGTTGACCGGATCGCACGTCACGAGGCAACGTCATTTGCGGCAGGCGAAAATCATCCAAGCCGAAATCACTGAACGCTGGCAGCGAGAGACGCCTTGGTCTTGGCAGAGGAGGCATGTGGCTTGGTTTCTTGAGCATCGCCTAGATCGACGCAGCGAGGCAACTCGGTATTACTATTTGCTGACTGTACGGCTGCTCTCTCGCCGGCTACAGAAAAGATGGGTGTTCAACCTTTAGCAAGGATTTCATGTAGATAGTTGAGATTGACAGCAAGTGAGCAGAAGGTTGAGAACTCAAAGTGCAAATGAGAATTTATATCATGAGCAGGTGGGGCGGGATGGAACCAATACCAAACGAAATTGACGCATTCCGCCTCAGGAAACCGATGGGCGCTTTTATTTTTCCTTCTACGCTCTAGGCATAGGTCAAGGATGGGTGGGGATTCCACAGCTAGCCCCTAGCCTCCATAGGTATGGATAGGCGCTGAGAGACTGATGGCATTTTGCCGATGAGCCATCGCAAAGCTTAGCTGAAAATGTTAGTAATTTAGGCGTTCAAGCTGGCCACAGAGAAGGGAGAGCGAATGTCTGCAGTATTTGTTCATGTGTCCGACATCCACTTCGGCCAAGAAAAGGATGACCGTGTCCAGATTCATGGCGATGTAAAGCAGCAATTGATCCTAGATGCCAAAGAAGTAGTCTCAAAAATTCCAGGTGGTGCCGCTCATGGAATTTTGGTGACTGGTGACATTGCTCAGTCTGGTGTGAAGGCCGAGTACGATGAAGCCGCGAAATGGCTGGATGAGCTGGCAGGTAGCATAGGGGTAGGGATCGACTGCGTACAGATGGTGCCGGGCAACCATGATCTTGATAGGTCAAAGCTTACTGCGGGCGTTAGATTGATTCTGGATCGGATTAGGGACGGGGGAGCCGCAGAGTTTGGGGAGTTCCTAAATGACGCGTCGATTCGGGAAGCGCTCTTCGCTCGATTCAAGGATTATGGGAGCTTCAGCTTCGGCTACAACTGTCCGCTCAATAACGATGGAGTTTATGCTTCTGAGATGGTGGTCACTCTCGCACCTGGACGTGCGATCCGCTTCATCAGGCTCAACTCATCCCTGCTATGCCATGGCAAAGAGAGAGATGAGCATCCTGAGTTGATGATAGGTGCTAGGCAGTTCACCATACCTCGTGAGGATGGCGTAGAGAACATCATCCTCGTTCACCACCCTCTGGGTTGGTACAAAGACAGAGAGCAAGTACAAACATACGTACGAAACCGGGCACGCGTCTTCATCTCCGGCCATGAACACGACCCCAAGGTGTCGGTCGACAGTGTTGAGCCGGGCTGTGACCTGATGATGCTGGCTGCCGGCGCGACTGTCCCTTTCAAATCTAATGCGGAATACACCTTCACCTACAACGTCATTGAGTTCGACTGGGATGCAGAGACAGATAGCCTGTCGGTGACCATTCATCCTAGAGCATGGAATCCAGAGCGAACGCAGTTTGAAGCGGACGATCAACGCCTGGGTGGAGCAAATCCTAACTATCGGCTGGGATGCCCTTCGTTCCGCAAAGCAAAGCGGCCTGATGTGCCTTCGGTACAGCACACCAGTAGTATGCCTCCAGGAGAGCAAGCCTCATGCTCGGCGGGGCCGACTATTGAAATGGTTCCAATGGCATCCTCGGTCGAGGAGCTAAAGCTCATGCCACCTCCTTTAGAAGGCTATGAGGTCGTCCGCCTCCGGTTTTTCCGTGATCTGCTGGAGGGGGAGCGTTTGCGCATCCTCGTTGAGTTGGATGCAGTTCCGGAAGATCTTGATGAGCCAATGTCGCAGGGGCTAGAGCGCAAGCTATTGGAGTGGCTTGCACGAGAGGGCAAGCTGGAGCAGGTCGAGCACATGATTGATCGGTTGATTCGCGAGCGAAAGGATGGAATGCAGTAATGGAGAATTTTGCGGCTCATATGCGGGTTTGCAGCGTCAGTGTAACTGACGATGATGTGAACTCCCGGCGCTCGGCTGCGACCAGCCTTGCAAGCAGTTGGGTTAAGGAAAGGAACGTAGAAAAGATCATCTCTAGGGCATCTGATGTCGCCGGTGCACTTGGTGGTGACGGGGTTCCTCCCGAGACGCTAGGGAGTGAGGTTCAGGCAGCAATTCAGAAGAAGTCTTCCTCGTACTTACACAAGGAGCGGCCGCTAGACGTCAGTGTTTGCGCGGGTATGGCGATTGTCTCCATGCTCGGCACAAACGTTGGGTCGGGAGGGTGGTCGACCACTGATGTATATGCTGCGGCGCTTTGGTCTTCGCTGGCATTTCAACCGGCCTTGGAGGCAACTCGGAGAGAAAGCCTGCGTTGCGAGGTTCTCAAGGCCGCTGCTGACTGGAGCTCGAAGGGTGCTGAGGCAGCGAGGGAGCGAGGGGCTGTTCCTGACCCCTCCATTGCCAAAATCACCATCTCTGCCGAAAGCGAGATTACCTATAACACAGTCGAATCCATGGCCAAAACAGTTGAGGCTTTACGCCGTAACGCCGCCTTGGATAGAGAGGAGTTAGATTTCCTTTGGTGGGCGCAAGCTGGTCGTAGTCGCTTACTTAAAAGGCTACCCTCCGCGATAAATGAGCCGACACGGGTGGTCACTGCCGGTATAGAAGGCTCAAAAATGCTTCGTCGTCTTCCTTGCGAGGTGCACCGTGAGATCGTTCTCCGAACAGTGGAGGATGATCCAGAACTTGATCTAGTAGAGCTGCTAGCGGCACTTGAGGATGACAGGGAAAAACTCGGTAGCGCAGTCGATAAAATTTGGGTCGCCGATCATCCTTCCGTCTTTCCGCTTTTGCATGCATTGGTAACTGGAGAGGCGGATGTCGTCGGCGCAGCCGTTAAGCGGCGTGCATCGGAGTGGGGTGAGCGCGCACTGTTGGAGGCAGGTTTACTTAATCTAATACTGAATGGTCCGGCTAAGCTATGAGTGGATCGTGCGGATTTGAAGGGTGTACTGTTGACGAGACAGGGGTATGTGCACTTGAGCGCGATCCGGCAACGTGCTCCAACCGATCCCCAGTCCAGGTTGGTAGTCAGCCAGTGGACGACGGTCAGGGCGACTCCGAAGTCTCATCCCCACTTAGCGATCGGCTTGGCGCCGCTGTACTTGTTCAGCCCGCCCGAACTCGCTCATTCCCCTCCAGTCGTACGCTTGGGCTGGATGAGCTGAACATGATGATGGGGAAGCGATACGTTAATGTAGTGGGCATTCTGGGCGACCCAGAGTCCGGTAAGACAGCATGTCTGGCGAGCCTGTATCTGCTGATCTCGCACGCTAAATTGAACGGCTGGTGTTTTGCTGATAGCAGAAGTCTCGCAGGCTTCGAAGATATCGCACGTGGTGCAAGGGACTGGAACGAAGGTCGGGCTCCAGAGCAAATGACGGTGCATACCGAGATGGCGGATGATCGTCGCCCTGGTTTTTTGCACCTTCGGCTTGTGCGCCCCGAGGACGGGAGGCGTGTCGATCTAGCCCTACCGGACATACCTGGGGAATGGACCCAGGAACTCGTCAGCTCAGCAAGAGCGGATCGGCTGGACTTCCTGAAATCAGCGGAAGTAATTTGGGTCGTTCTCGACGGGCGTTCTCTCGCGGATATCGAGAAGCGAAACGGGCTTATTGCCCGTGTAGGACAGCTTGCCGCTCGGTTGAAAACCATGTTGGAGGGCCGCAAACCTCGTTTGGTGGTCGTAGTTACCCACCACGATGTGCATGTCCTTGATGACCAGTTGGCTCAACGTCTGAGAGCCGAGTTCATCAGACGGGATGCCGAGATTGAGATTGTAGGTGTGGCCCCGTTTTCTGATAATCCGAAAAGTGTGCCTGCAGGATTTGGTCTGGCGGAGCTAATCAATTTAACCATTGGCGCTTTACCTGATCGGCCAACCTTCTGGCGTTCGACCGAGCCTGCCGAGGGTAGTCGTGCGTATCTAAAATACAGGAGGGACTAATGAGCCGTTCAATTGTGTTGCTGGGTGGTCCTGACTCTGGGAAGACCAACTACATTGGCCCTCTATGGCAAGCGCTCGATGCTGAGGGTGGGGCGCTGCATGCTGCCGAGCAGCCTGATGATATCAATTTTGTACTCGACATCACTGCGCACATTTTTGCTGGAGAGTTCGCTCCACGTTCTGAGCATAGCGATGCACGGCGAGACTTTGAGGTGGCGGTCGCTGCGACGAAAGGTGGGCCACAAGCCAGGATCATTGTGCCGGATGTATCGGGGGAGCTTTGGCGCAACGCAGTCATTAATAGCGAGATTGATTCCGACTGGATGGAGGAGCTGGAGCGGTCAGATGGCGCTTTGCTATTCGTGAGGGTTGGTTCTGATCAAGATGTACGGCCACTCGATTGGGTAACGTCGCGTACGTTACTAGAGCGATTGGGGGATGATGGAGAGACTGCTCTCCCCACGCAGGTCATGCTCTGCGAGTTAATCCGTTTTTTAGAGCTTTCACTTGCCCGTCGTGAGGATGGTAGCCGTCCGCGGTTGTCTGTGGTCGTCACCGCCTGGGATCTGGTTGACTCTCAAAAACTCCAACAGGGCCCCTTTGTATACTTGGAGGCTGAGTATCCTCTGGTCGCAGGAAAACTGATGGATTTAGAGGGGCTTGATATCCAGATATTTGGCCTCAGTAGCTTAGGTGGCGATCTAAAAAATGACGCAGCTTACCGGAAAGTATTTCTTGAGGCAGGCCCTAATGGTAAGGGATGGGTTGTATTAAAGGATCAGGATGGGTGGAGGAGAGACTCCGATATCACTCTCCCAATTGCCTGGGCTGTGGGGCTATGAATCGGTGATTACTGCGGAAATTCAAATCCACGGCTATCGCAAGGGGCACCAACTAATCGCCTCTTCGACTGTGCTGTCCAAAGAGGATCAAGCGGTTGTTGACCGCCTCTCGGATGTAGCGGGGCCGCTTCGTCCTAAGGAAAAGTTTGCGCCTTATCTATCAGCCTATCCGTTACCGAGCGGTAGTTACTACGTCATTGCTAGGACATGGCAGGATCACACTGTTGCTAGGGCGGGCTGCGTTCGAACGATGAGCGTTCTGATTGATGTCAAAGTTTGGGCAACCGAGGCGCCACTTATACCTCTGCTTAATCTACTCAAGCTGACTGAGCTTCCTAGTGAGCAGCATGCAGTTCGGACCGACCTGAACGAGTGCACTGAAGACAGATTGCCCTCCGCCCCATCCTTCAGTGCCAGTGAGATGCTCGAAGCGCTTTTCCTCGAAGATGCGAAGCCGGTAGTAGTGTTTGACGCCCCGGATCCCGAGCTCATTGCCTTACGTCTACTTACCGCGTTATGGCCAGATATACGGCGGCGCTTTGCGCTTTCCACGTTTGCACTTTCGCCGAGAAAGATAGGTGGGCGCGACCTCGATCTTGTCTTTGCTCCGATGACCGCCAAGGCAAAATTTAGCGACTGGCCAGGCCGCCGTGTAGATGGCAGATCTCTACAAAGCGATCGGCACAGATGGACTGGGGCGATTGTGAAGCGTGTCTTTGAAGATCCTCTGCCGAGGCTATTATCAGAACGAGAAATCAGTTTGCTAGGAGACCGTGATGCGAATAGTGCCGCAGCTCTCCGTATCGCATTGCTTTGGGACGAGCTGCTGGTCAAACTGAAGCAGTCGCCTACCGCAGTTCTAGGGCTACTGGATATTGCTAACTCAGGCATGGTAAGCAACGCCGTAGCCATCAATTCCCTTCAGCCACTATTGGCCGAGGCAATTAGTCGGGCAGCCAGCACCTTATCCAATAAAGATGCATGGGACTTCGTAGGTGCGCTCACGAGAAAGATGCAAGGCCAGATAATGCCTGCTGGCAAGGCAGCAGCACAACACCTTGCTGAGCAACTTGCAGAGCGTGCACCTTTGGGCGCGGTTAGTTTTCTGCTCCAGTCAGATCATAATGGGGCTATTGTAGGCTTAATCCCGAGCATCGCAGCTGGTCTCGCAAAAGGGGCTGATCCTGTCGTCGAGCAGGCGCTTTACGACGCACCTAAGGAGATTCTCGCGGGTCTTGTGGCGCAAGATGGTGATCTTGGCCGCCGTGTTGTCAACGACGATATGCTCATTGAGCGGATGGGGAAAGCTCTAAGCAGCGTCGATCCGCAGCTGGCAGATAGGGCAGGAAAGATTCTGCTTCCATATCTTACTGATGATCGGCAATTGCCTGTTGCTAAACCGATAGTCAATAGAATGGATTCCTCGGCGTTGGCTGAGGAATTCAGCTGGTTAGGAAAGGTAAATGGGTTTAAAGCTAAGCGTCTGAACACACTGCTGGTAGACCGAGCACGTAAGGTAGGCGGGTTACCCAATATCCGTGAGGTGCTAGTTTTGTCAGAGGCTTCTGCGCAACGTAACTCGCTGATAGCACAGTCAATTGAGCCTACCAAGGCTGATGTGCTTTGGTTGTTGGGTGAAAAGCGACTGACCAGAACTACTTTCTCAAAGCTTCTCATCGGCGTGCTTGAACAGGCAAGCGAAGATCAGTTTGCGCAGCTTATTTCAGACAGAGAAATAAGCGAGTGCATTTTAACGTGCTTGCCGAAAGACTCTATTGAGATGTTGGTGCGAATTGCCATACAGGATGACCTGCCAATCAACCTTCAAGTCAAGGTTGTTTGCTCTCTGATTCCGAGGGTCAGTGAATCGCAGAAATTAGAGATCGCTAGTCGAGCATTAATGCGGTGCTTGCGCAGCCGCTTCGAAGGTGATGAAAACAAATTTCTGCTCATGTTGCTTGAGGCAATTGGCATGAGGCTTAATGCTGTCGGAGCTGTTAGTGCGGGACTTAGACGGTGGGTCGATTCAGATGTCGCAAGTCGAAATCTAATTGCTTTCAATATGGCTCCCTCTCCAGCGAGAGAGTGCATTATTGGCGCTGTAGATGAAGTCGCATTTGCCTTAAATTCACGTGATGCAATTGATCTAGATGAGATGGCTGTTGATGCATGTGCAAAAATAATGTCGGATGCAGAAAAAAAATCTCGACAAGCTCTACTGATAGCTGCTGGGGTGTTGATGCCATCGCTACTTAAGGCGCGGCACCTTCCGGTATCTCCCATAATCGCGGCCTTATTTCCTCCACTGTATAACGAGTTGGCGAGCTCCGATGATGTGCCCGAGCTTCTAAAATTTGTCCCGTTTTTCGACTGGGACCGCTGCAAAGCTGCCCGCCGTGAATTAGTTGAAGCTTTTATTTCGTCATCCTGGAGACCTGGAGATCTTGCTTTGACGGCGTATCGATGCAGTGATGTCGCTAAAATCCTGGAGTGTGTAAATAAGTCACATGGAGGGGGACGTTACCTTTTTCTGGTTGAGAGTGACTTGGGCAGGTTGGGTAAAGATGTTCGGAAAACAGTTGCGGGCATAATCTCTCAAGTTCTCTAGTGGTTTATGAGTTTAAATTTGATTCTGGCGTTTCAGTTTGTGGTGGTAAACTCCTGGCTGCATTACTTTTGGGGGCGAAGAACTGAGGCCTGCTAGGTGGTTGGGGTTGGTTAGTTTGACACGACGTGGTTGTTGTTAGCGGATTTTGCACGCTATTGACCGATTTGTCCCGCTCCTCACCTAACGCTTGAAGAAGATGGTCGTGAAGTCGCTGTCTTTGTGCTGATAACTTATCGATTTAACTTTTTTGTACTGCTGTTCTTTGCTCTGATCCGTTTCGATTTAACGGCTCACTCCCGATTGATTGCCTGAACGAGTACTATGTCATTAGGCTAGTACGGGGGCGTCCGCCTCTATGGTGAATCGCTTCTGGGCTGATCTCACCGCAGCACAGCTTAACGAGGCTTTGGCGTTTTTTGCACAAAACCAGCGGCCAGCACTATACGAAATGCTGACTTGAAGCTGCCTTAGTTTTCAAAAGTATCGTCTGTAAGCAAGATTCGCATGTGTCTCGACCCAGTCCGCTCAGCGACACGGGGTCGACAAATCATGCAAACGCATCGAGTTCAAAACGATAAGGTGCTAGGTGAAACCAAAGACGACTCCATCAGTATTCCTACAAGCATCATTAACTTGAATGCTTAGGAGCTATGCTGCGATCGTCTTGGTCACATCGCTCGAGACGATTTACCAACCGCTCGGGTAGTCGACGTTGAGCGTAGGCTTTTTCAGATGAATCAATCAGGGGATGTGATCGGGGCTAATGGAGTTTTGAAGAAGGCCTGTGATCGAGGACCACCGACGTATGACAATACCCTCTGATGTTGAGCAAAGAACCTGCCTCATGGCAGACAACACATCGTAGCAAGCCTTAAAATAGAGAGGGGGCACCAAGAGCATTGATTACGAAGCATTTTGCCCGGTACTGGTGATGCGGCCACTGGGGTGCTCACCGATATATACCTGATGCCAGTTGCCACGTATCACTAGGCTGGCCACGTAGTAGGAAACTCGAGATGAGCAAGCAGGAAAAGGACATCCAGTGGCTGGGCGAAGAGGATGCACACCTGGGACCGGCAGCCCGGGCAGCATTGGGGATTTTATTGGAGACAAGGGATTGGGCATGGTGGCATGACCCATCCAAGACATTCGATTGTCTCAATGACGCAGCGCCTCGGTACAGGCCCTCTGTGTGGGGCGGCGATGCCAGTCTGTTGGATGCTGATCAATGGGTCGATCCGCTGCGGGCTCTAGCGCTGGCCCGAGCTTTTGAAAGTCTGAAACGCAGGCGTAATCTAACCATCAAGGTGGCCAGATCCGTGTGGAGCTGGCCTGGCGGAAGTGGGGCGGTGCACGCTGCAGTTTTGGAACTGTCCAAGTTACTAGGATCACAGCAAGTGTTCCCGGAATGGGAAAGCAGGGCGCGGCCGCGCTTTCCTGAGCAAAGGGCATCGTCGACGGGACGATGCGTGATAACCAGCCCTACTCTTGGCCGTGAAGCCTTCGGTTTAAAAGAGGATGAGGATGTTGAGTGGAGCGATAACGGCCAGGCGGTAGACATCGTCATCGCCGGTTCCGTCGAGGCAGTTCAGCAAATCAGGGCGGCGAAGTTGATCATTATCTACGGTCAGCCCGCCCAAGATGCGTTCGCCAAAGTAAGTGTGCTGCGCCGAAACTTATACGCGCAAAGTGTCGTTCACGTACAGGCGGACGGAGAACACGCTGCGGTTTGGTTGCAAGAAGTCGTCGGGCTGTGGGTCTCCCTGGGAGTTCCTCTGCGGTACGCTCTACGGGCCGCTAGCGATAATCTGGGCTTGAAGACATTGGTTCTATCGTCTACCCAGTCATTCATAGACAGCGCAAGCGGATCTTACGCTCGCTTCAAAATCCAGACAGAATACGTCGGCTATTCAGGCCGTCGTATGTTTCTCAAGGACTATGAAGTAGATGTTCCACCTGAGGTGCTTCCGCTGTCTGCGCCTCCAACCGAACGAATATTGACCGCTACCGTTGTCCAAGGCGCCCGACAGTTACAGTCATGGCCAACAAGCGGCCCAGTAGATATCAACGTGGGTATTGAGCTGAAAACACCACTGCATGCGGGCAGCCCAGCATTTCCCGAAGACCGAATTGAGTGGCAAGGAGAGAGTAAGCTTCTTCAGGTTCATATGTTTGAATTGGGGCAGAAGCCGGTTAGTAAAACGCTGCTACTGCCCAGAGTAGGAAGTTCCGAAGTTATAACCTTCAGCCATGACGTCGACGTTGATGAAATAGATGTGCGCTTTATCATTAGCGACGGGGCCCAACTTCTTCAAACAGCCCGGCTTCAAGCGCAGCGGGGGGGGACTATCAGCTTCTTTATCGAAGCGATCGTAACTCCGCTGGACCGAGAAAAAACAGGATTTGACGTTGCACTGCTTGTGAACGACAGCCTAGGAAAGCAGCCAAGCCTGACCGCTATAACCGCGGATGGAAGGGCTGTGCATATCGCGCTCGAAGAGTACGATCTGACAACAGCGAGACAGCAGTTGCTAAACGTGCTCGACGAAGCTGTGGCCAACCCGAACGCGCCACTTGCCCCGCTGATGGTCAAGTTGGCAAACCGTGGAAAGATTATAATGGATGGGTTGCGAGAAGTCATTTCCCAGCTGCCCAATAATCTAGATAGAGTGCAGTTAGTCACTCAGAGCGATGCTTTCTTTCCCATCGAATACTTGTTCGAGGGTACTTTGCCGGATTCTTCTCAGGCCCCGCTATGCGCAAAGCGAGCCGGGTGCTTGAATTCAGGTCAGGCGGTTGCAGATTGTATTATTCGCGCGTCTGGCGAAGCGTTATGCCCTATGGGTTTTTTGGGCGTATCTGCAGTTATCGAGCGCCATAGTTGGCAGCTAGGGCGGGCTGCGCGAGTATGGCGGACATCAGGAGGACAGCAATTCGAGCGGCACCGAATCAAGGATTTGTCGAATATTGCATTCGCAGCCAGTAATCGGGCGGACGAATTCGAAGATAAAGACGTGTTGCCTCATGAGGTAGTAAGAATTGCAGGCATTGAGGCTGCTTTGGGAGTTAATAGCATTACAGACTGGAAGGTTTGGAAAGCCCATCTCGACGCCTCCCAACCCTCACCTGAGCTGTTACTGCTACTGGTCCACGTCGAAGATAAGGTTCTTTATGTGGGGGCGAACTCCGACCTTAACCAAGGCGCGATCGATCACAGACATATTCGCGATGCGCAGGTCGTCATTGCCATTGGTTGTTCAACCGGGCTAGGGGACGCGCGTGGCGGGAGCTTGCCAGCAATCCTCCAGAGAAACGGAGCTCGTGTAGTAATTGCGGCAATGACAACTGTGCTGGGCCGCCATGCTAACCGGGTAGCAAGAGACCTGTCAGCGGCCTTGCGCGATGCGGCTCACGCACCTACTTCCTCCTATGTAGGCAATATCATGAGTGGCATCCGCAGAAAACTGCTCGCCGATGGCTTGGCTCTTGGCTTGGCGGTAGTAGCATTTGGTGATGCAGACGTGGTGCTCGGTAAGGGATGATTAGAAGAGGCTAGAATGTTTAGAGTTCGGGCAATACAAGTTGAACATGGAGACGCGCTATTGGTGAGCTATGGCACGGCTGAACATCCGCGCCACCTGCTCGTCGACGGCGGGCCATCCGAATCAAGCAAGACATTGTTGAGCGTGCTAGAAAAAGCATGCGTGGACGGTATCTTGAAGCTAGAAGCATTAGTGGTCACTCATTATGATCTTGACCACATTCAGGGCGTGATTGAATTGCTTGAAAAACTACCTCCGTGGCTGCAAATCGAAGATGTTTGGTTCAACGGTTACCATCACCTGGGCGCCTCAGACGCTTTAGGGGCAAAAGAGGGGGATGCGTTGTCCGCCCTCATACGCAACCTTGGGTTGCCATGGAACAAGTACTTTAAAAAGGGCGGGGCCGATAATGTAGGTCGAGCTGTTATGCAAAATTCAGATGCCGTCAATCTGCCAGGCGGGCTCGAAATCCGGGTTCTGTCGCCTGATCAGAGCGGGCTGTCTGCACTTAACAGGGTTTGGAAAAATCCGGCGATACCGCCTCCCGAGCCAGAAGATATGCCAAGAGATGTTCTCGGCCGTGACGACTCATGGCCGCCGGGTGAATTTTCTGCAACACGCGTTCACTTGTTTACGTCAGATCGCTCAGTATCAAACCAGAGCAGCATTGCCTTACATATAACCTTTGATAGTAAGCATGTGCTTCTCGCCGGGGACGCATTTGCAGACGTGGTGACGGCGGGTCTTCAACTGAATGGTCCGAGCGTCGAGAACTTCGACCTTTTGAAGGTTTCTCATCATGGCAGTAAAGGAAATACTCACATGAATCTGTTAGCGCTAATAGGGTGCAAACGTTTTTTGATCAGTACCAATGGGAAATCGCACAAGCACCCCGACCATGAGTTGATAGAGCGTCTCGTTGCAAATGGCCGAAGTCCGGAAATTATATTTAATTACGACACTGGGTGGTCAGGGAAGTGGAAGCAGCGCCCTGCAGGCTGGCCTTTCTATAGTACTCATTATCCAAAGCACGGCGATCATTTTGTGGAGGTCCTAATCTAGGTTGCTGCCTTCGTCGGACTGCCATCCCTTTGTTGGCCTGCCTCTGAAACCAGAAAGCCAGGCTCGGCGGTAGTCCCGCAATTCTATGCTGTTAAGTTGCCGTTTTCAGTTCTGGCAGTTGAACACCCTGCGCGCTAAGTTTGCGTGAGTCGCCTTGCTTTCTTAGACACTCTCCAAACTCATAAAATAGTGTTTGTCATAACCTACTGGCGACAGGTTCCTAGCACTGCTGTGTCGGCTTTTAGGAGTGTGATTTGTCGATCTGCTAGTGCTGGATAGATATGGTTCGGTGGTGCAGACTGGGGTGGCATGCTGGCCGGTGCCGTCCCGTTCCAGCAGAGCTTCAATCAAAAAATCCAGAAAAGTCCAGATTCGACTCCACAGAAATCTATAACTAGCTGATTTGTTTATAGATACCCTATGAGGTACATCAAAAAATCCACCAAATTCCAGCCCCGCGAAAATCGGGCCCTCACGGCCAACAACCGTCTGTCTGTCTCCGCACCAGTAGAATCAATGGCTTAGGCTTTTTTAAGCTGCACCTTCTGTCAGTCGTGGCAGCAGGGCCACAGCAACTGAATGGGTTTCGTCACACCCTAACCTGCCGCCATCACCCTCCTAAGGGAAGATTGGCAGTCCGAACCTGTCCTGGGACGCTATATTTCAAGGGCCTCACAATAATTCTCGCTCCAGCCGTGAAGGATATGTGGGTGCGAGATGGGTGCAAAAAATCACTTGAAGAGCTCAAGGGCCTCGTCAGAGATTATCTGGCGGGGATTTTTTACAGGTTGTCCTTACCTCAGGGAGAGTTATGGATTTTAAGAGCTTTGTACTCACCACAATCTCTACTGCTGGTGCTTCTGCTGTTTTGCTCGCGGCTTTAGGGTGGCTATTAAGGAATTGGATAAGCGAGCGTCTGCGCGCCAGCATCAAGCATGAGTATGATGCCCGACTGGAGATAATCAGGGTTGAACTGAAGGCGCAGTCAGATGCTCACCTGACTTCGATGAAATCAGAACTGGATCGCCAGGCAGATAAGCTACGGATTGCATCCGCCTCATTCTCCGAGGTGCAGAAGGCTACGATCGCCAAAAAAATCGATGCGGTGGATGCTCTGTGGCGGGGCATTATCGAGTCTCGCGAGGCCTTCCCGAGTGAAGTCTCTATTACCGACATTTTTACAGATGAGGAGATGAAGCTGTTCTATTCCGATCCGAGGATGAGCAAGTATTCAGAGAAAATGGATCGCATTAATGAGTACGATTTCTTCCAAGCCGGTTTCGACTCGGTTCAGTTGATGCGCCCCCATTTAGGTGAGTACACCTGGGCGCTTTATGTGACCTACAGAGCGGTTTTAGGGAGATCTATTTACTTGATAAAAAAAGGAAAGGATGAGCCGTCGAAGCTCGCTTGGCATGAGGATTCCAACATCCAGCGGCTGGTTGGGTCCGCATTTGGTACTGAAGGTTTGGCGGAATTCATGACCCTGCAGGTAGGGCGATACCAGTGGCTCAGTGGGCAATTCGACATTCTGTTGTTTAAGGCAATCGACACCCTCCTTACAGGAAAAAGCTTCAGCGACGCAGCTCTGAAGCAAGCTCAAGAAATGGAGCAGCAGATCATGGTAAGCAAGTCTCGTTCTAGTTGAGCGTTTCTTTGATTCAAAGCACAGTGGTTGTAGAGCACTGCGCGTGGCGGGCAGTTGCCCTGATACCAATGCCAGCGCCTAGCAGCTCCTTGACCCGCTTGTGCAGCTCTTCATCCACCGGGCGCCCCTGATACTTGCCGCTAATCGTCACCATATATACCTATTAAATGCCGACCAGGCTTGACCTCAAACGTTGCGACCTCTCCGGTCGCCATCCGGGCCGCTTTCTTGCCATCAATGAGCACTTGGGCGATACATCCGCCAGATGCCCAGTAGCCGCTCTACCTGGTAATGACCGGTTTTGCGCCAGGCTCAAACTCGACCTAGTGGGAGTAGAGCCGTTGATGCGGTATCGCCCTTGCTTTGGTCGAGTCAATGGGCTTACTGGTGCAGCCTGTAATAGGTGCGGTGGCGGCTACCGCTTGCATGTTCCTGTGCATTTCTCGTTCTCAAGTTGAGTACAGACGGTATACGAAGCCCAGCATCCTCTGACGCTTTGCTTTCCGCTGGGCAATAAAAACCGCCCGGGGGCGGTTTGTGAAAGTGTAGTTTAAACTAGTATATTTACATGCTAGTTGTGAAGCGAGATTTTAATATTGTCTCTATCAATGTCATATCTGAGACTTAGCGCCTCGACCGCTTCATCGATTGAAATATTCAGTTTAGGATCTTCTTTCGTACGAATGTTTTCGGATTTTTCGAAAATAGCAAGAACCTCATCATCCTTATCAGAGTCGAGCCACTCCGTCCGACCTCCGTATCCTTCTGCCGAAAAACTAAGTCTAGGATCGTTTTTGAAGCTGGAAAACTCAAGCGTCCAACGGCGTTCATCGTGATTAGGGTATTCAGTAACGCTCAAAACTTTCGCAGCGCAAACAAAACGTCCATCCTCAGCGAACAAAACATAGTTCCAAGTCAGCGAGTGAGCTTTGACGTGCACTTCTGTGACCTGCAATCGCCAATTCCGGCGAGCTTCTAACAAATCGTTTTTGCTTAAAAACTGAACAATACCTGGCATGAGAACCTCCTTGATTTTCTTACCTATAACTTTTCCTCTGCGAAAATGCTAGCACTGATGATCGCGCCGCCCCTTGCCACGGGTGACAAAGGCGGCGATCTGATCGACCTGGTCCGCTACCTGGATCGCGTCACTGACATAGACGCCTGCAACAAACTCGCGGCCTTTCTCTGCGTCGAGCCAGGTAGCACAAGCGTCAAGCCGCCCAGGGTGTTCTATGCCTCTGAGGATGGCGAAGCACGCCCAGTTTGTTCATGACTAGCGATATTGACTCGCACCCGTGACGAAAAGGGCCAAGGCTGAGGCCTGCTTGTGGAGTTCGATGATCCGAATGGGGCAGGCAAGCGCTTCAACATTCCGACTAGGCTCTGTCTGAAAAAAGCCGTCGCATACACCGCATGACACAAGCCAGCGAGACCATCGCGGCATAACTTTTTGCGAGCTTGTCGAAGCGCGTAACGATTCGGCGGTTCTCTTTCAACCAGCCAAACATGCGTTCGATGATGTTGCGCTGTCGGTATTTGGGCCGGTCGAACAGTCTGGGTAAGCCAGGCTTGGGCTTGCGCTTCATCGAGCGCAGCGGGATGACGGGTTGCATTCGATATTGGTCGCAGTAGCGGCGTAGCGCTTCCGCGTCGTAGCCCTTGTCGGCGAGCAGCCATTTGCAGCGCTTGCGCGGGCGGCCACGTTGGCTCGATGGAATGCTGACCTCGTCCAACAGTGGTTGTGCGTAGCTGATGTCACTGGCTTGACCGCCAGAGAGAAGGAAGCGCAACGGTATCCCGTGGGCGTCGCAGAGCATGTGGATTTTGGTTGTCAGGCCGCCACGACTGCGGCCTAGAGCGTGATCGGCAGGCTCGTCAGGCCCCCTTTTTCCCCGGCGCCAGATGAGGCTCGGGTTGCGCGTACTGCAGTAGAGTCGATCATCCAGGTTTGCAGATCGATCAAGCCCTGCTCATTCAATCTCAGATGCAGACGTTTGAGCATCTGATCGAAAGTCCCTTGGTTTCGCCAGCCCCGAAACCGTTGATACACCGTTGACCATGGGCCGAAGCGCTCAGGCATATCTCGCCATGCAGCCCCCGAGCAAAGTACTCACAGCACGCCATCGAGCATCAGTCGGTCGCTCAGTCGCTGCCGGCCCCGGCCATGGGTTTCGATGAAGAGATCGGAGACCACATCCCAGGCCTCGTCCGTGAGTTCGTAGCGCCTTGCCATCACAGAATTCCTTTCCGTTAATGGCGCGTGACTCTACAAAATCTCAGCGCTGGAGGAGCGACGATTAGGTTTCTCGGGATTTCGTACAGAGCCTAGTTGATTCCGCACCTGACCAAACTGAAAGATACGACTCAGGATTTAAAGCACGAAACGTCTCCTTTCCCGACTGATGTTCCAATGACGGGCAGCTATATGGGGTCGAAAGCTGTCCCTCGGGAATGGCCACTTTTGCCGTTTTCTGCCTTCTACTAAAGGCCGCTGTGGGTCGTTTCTGTCGTTCCCAACCTCGCATTTGAAGCGGGCAGGCGCAGCTCTTACTGGGTGTTCACCAATTCCCGCTTCGATTCCACCGAAAGCCATAACTAGCTGATTTGTTTATAGACACTCTATGAGGTACATCAAAAAATCCACCAAATTCCAGCCCCGCGAAAACCGGGCCCTCACGGCCAACAACCGTCCGTCTGTCTCCGGCACCAGTTTAGGTTCCAGCGAAGGCTACCAAAATCTCTGGATACCCTCAGAGTTTCGGGCTCTTTCACCATCCCTGCAGCTCACATCAAGCTTTCCCTAGAGACAATCGGCGTTACAAAGCGTCGTCACTGGCATCACCGATGTAGATGGTGGAGCGGCAAATTGAAAAATAGGCCGCATCTCGCTTCTACGGATGTTTTGGTCATCGTATTGCTGCGTTCAGCTGGCTCTAGGAATCTGGTACTGATTACTTAAGCTAGGTTGCCTTCAGCCGTCCACCGGTAACGGTATAGTGCCGTCTGCTGAGTAAAAAGCGATCGAGTGTTTTCAAATAGGTGTGGGCTCACCGCTACGCATGATGGCTAGTTGACATAATGCTAGCGGCCCTGAACTATATGCCGCTTCGCCCGAGATGGCGCCAATCCGGCCATCTCCCCATCAGACGGACAACCGCCTTGGCTGTGAGAACGTGCCGGCGCCAATGGACTGAATATGCGCATAATCCTGACCGGTTTACTTCTGTCTTGGGTGTTGTTCGCCCCGCTGGCAAGCCCTGCAGCTGGGAAGCCTGATGAGGACACTCAGGCACTCCAAGATCAGCTCCGTAAACTGGAAGGCGATGTGGCCTACCTGAAAAGCCTTATCGATTATCGCCTCGAAGCGCAAGACAGGCGTATAGGCGATCTGGGGCTGTCGACCGCGGGGCAGGCCAATTCCATCAGTTCCATTTCGCACCTTTCAACACTAGTTGGTATTGGCATCACCGTGATCGTGGCAATTATCGCTACGATTGCTGGCTTGCTGGTCTACTTCACCGCAAAAAGCCAGGCGGTGGCCGAAGCCAAGGAAGCGGTAGAGCAATGGCTCAAAGGGCGTACAGAAACCCTTGAGGCTGAGATCCAACTACTTCGCGTAAAAGTCGCAGATGCTCACGGACAAATTGATCAGCACAAAAATGCTGTAAAAAGCAGCTTCGCAGAGTTCCTGAACTACACCGAGGACCACCGAAAGAAAATTGATCAAGAACACCAGAAAGTGTTTAGCCGAGAAATGAGCAAGGGCCCGACAGTACCACCGTCCGATCATTTCGAAAACGACAGTGCGGTGCGGGAAATGAGTGAAGCGCTAAAGTTCAAGCCGGAGAGTGACTTCACCGCTGAGGATAATTTTGCTCGGGGTCTTGATGAGTACTTTAGCAAGCACTTAGATTCAGCGTTGAGTTGGTTTTCCAAAGCCCTCGAGAGAGCTAAAGCTGACGGTATTTCCGATGAGCGCTATGTGGAGTTTCTCTTAGCTCGCGCAAATGTGATGTCAGAGCTTAATCGTAGCGAAGATGAGATTGTCGTTTACGATGAAATAGTCCAGCGCTGTGGGCTTGATGACAATAGTGCATGGCGCCGAATTCAGGTCGCCACTGCCCTGGTCAACAAAGGAATCACACTCGGTCAACTTGATCGAACTGAAGATGAAATCGCTGTTTATGAAACGGTCGAGCAACGCTATCACAATGATGCTGATCCTGAGGTGCGAACGCAGGTCGCAAAAGCGCTTGTTTATCACGGTCTGACACTTCGCCAGCTTGGTCTTGAGGAGCAGGCGATACTTAAGTTCGATCTAGCCATTCATCGTTACGGAAATGATAAGCAGGCGTCGCTGCGAGAACAGGTTGGACAGGCGCTGATCAACAAGGCCGCTAGTCTTGACCAGCTCAAACGCACCGATGCTGAGCTCGACGTGTATGAGGAAATCGAACAACGTTACGCTCACGACGAAAATGACACGCTGCGTGGACTGACCGCCATCGCATTATTCAACAAAGCTCTCACGCTGGACCAAGTCGGTCGAAGCGAGGATGAAATTGTTGTCTACGACCTTATCGACAGCCGCTATAGCCAAGATGACTCGCCTGGGATGCGCGAGAGGGTTGCCAGCGCGCTTTTTAACAAGGCCATGGCGCTGGGGCAGCTCAACCGCATCGAAGAAGAACTTAGCATCTATGATGTTATTGATAAGAGATACGCTGCCGACGATAACCCGGACCTTCGTGAGCAGGTGGCACGGGCACTGACTAGCAAGGCTTTGCGCCTGAGCAAACTGAGCCGCTATGAGGAGTCAATAGCCGTTTATGATGAAATCGACTCTCGATACAGAAATGACTTGGCGTTAGCCGTTCGCAGGGCCGTTGCTAGGGCTGCGGTCTCCAAAGGCGTGAGACTCTCGGAGATGAAGCGTTTCGAAGATGCGATACGGACTTACGAACTCGTCGATGACCGTTACGGGCAAGATACTGATCCCGAACTCCGGGAACAGGTAGCTATTGCCCTAGTCAACAAAGGCGTAGTGCTCGGTAAACAGGGTGCTAGCTCTCAGGAAATTGCAATGTATGAAGATGTCGTTCGACGCTACACGACTGACAGCAATCTTCCACTCTTGGGTCAGGTAGCCAAGGCGTTACTTTTCAAAGGCATCACACTTCAATTGCTGGGTCGCACTGACGATGCTATCGCTGTCTACGACATCGTCGAGCAGAGATTTGGCAAGGAAAATACAGACTCGCTGCGTAGTATCGTGGCCAGAGCGGTTTCATTAAAGCAAAAGCTGGCCGTTCGTTGAGTTCGTCCGCCATACGTTGCTAAAAAGGATCTATTAGAGTGGCGCGCTTGGCGTCGAGTGGCCTTACTTTACAGTGGGCTCTTTTTCGACATTCAGGTCCGCAGTTTTGCGGCTCCATCATCACTGCAGGCGCTTTTTTTGCTTCTGCTGTGCCGTGTCATGGTGGCTGTGTGTGGGCAGGCTTCGGCCTGGCCGGGGTCCAAGTTTCCCGGTATTCCTACCCCATACACAGCTGCCACTCAATCCCGTAGGAAGGATCGTGGCAGCTCCAGTCCTGAACTTGGAGTCTCATGCATGCCTATCCGCATTCTGAGCAGAATCCTCGCATTCGCTCGCCGCCATCGTATCCAACAATCAACCACATCGGTTGTGTTCTATCCCATCCACAGCGGTAGCCGCCTAGCTTCTGGTAAGGGGAGGGTGTCGCCATGACTATCCAAGATCGTCTCGCAACCATCCAAAGCGACGTCTGGACCCTCGCGCTTCTCGGTGAAGCGCTCGTTCAGCACGACGATGCCATCGAGGGCGAACACAATCCGCATCTGACTTTCCGTAACACGGCGGGCATCCATCAAGCGATGCGTATCATCAGCCGCCTTGCGGCCGAGCAGTGTGGCAAGTTGAAGGGTGACAAAGGCGCCGCGCCGGTCGAGCAAGACTGATCCACATGAGTTGATTGGTGAGCGGGCGACTTGCGTCAGACCGATATCGCCTCACTGTCACCACAGAAAGGACGTTGCTACATAGCTCTGCGTCTCCACATTGGATGTTGTGTTCAATCAGCCGCTCAACTGCAAAAGATGTAGCGCTGGCCAGGACTATGCCGCTTGCGTTATGAAGCTCGATTGCTGCGAACAAAAAATCGGCACCACAGTGCCGGTTTTTCTCTCCTTAGGCTGTTAATCAGCAGAGTATTGCCGGTTTATGCCCTTTCCAATATGATAATCAGCATTCAGATGCTGATTAATGGTGTGAACATGCCGCTCAGACTCACGATCCAGGCCTTCTCCGATGGTGCATGGAGCGATGCAGCGACGCTCACCATTGACAACCCCGAGCGTGTTGCCGATGGAGGGTGTCTGGTCGCATACGACAACGACTACATCATCAACCACGTTGATCGCATGGAAGATCGTTGTGAACTGGCCCTGAGCGTTAACCTTCCATTGAACTGGGACCATCACGTCGTCAAGGGGTATCCAGCATTCCTCTACGACATCATTCCCTCTGGTGCTGCAAGGGACTCTCTTGAATCCCGCTACGGGCGCCTCAAGCCCGAAGACATGGAAATGGGGCTGTACCTTCTAAAAAGCTTCACGCCGGCCCCTATTGGGCATCTGCGCATCAAGGAGTCAGTGGAAGGCCTTCAGCCGGATCGGAGCGAGGCTTTCGCCCATGCTGAGGTCGTGGACAGGACGAACGAGTTTCTTGAGTACGCCTACGAAACCGGCGCTGCATTGGGCGGCGCTACCGGCGCCAACGGTCAAGCGCCCAAGCTGGTCATGACCCAAGCCCACGACGGTGCTCTGTACGCTGATGCGATGCTCCCTGATGATCAGGCGTGCCGTCACTGGCTGATCAAGTTCGCACGTAATCGAGGCGGCGAGCTCGACAAAGACATCCTGCGAACAGAGTTTCACTACTACAAGGCGGTTGCTGCACTCGGCCTTGATACAGTTCCCACCGATGGTTTAGCGCTTGAAGAGGCGGTGAAGCCAAGCCTCTGGATGCCACGATTTGATCGCCGCGTAGTGGATGGCATGGTGGAGCGGATACCGCTGGAGTCGGTGTACTCGATCTGCGGCATTACCGGCTACGGGCATCCGATGGCACACGCCGAAGTGGTTGAGCGACTGGTGGGGCTATGGAACGATAACGGCCAGCAGGATGAGGTGGACGACCTGGTGTTCGAGTACGTGCGGCGCGATTTGCTGAATCGAATTTTAGGGAACACCGACAACCACGGCCGCAACACCTCCATCATCCGTGAGGGTGGGAGGTTTCGCTTGGCTCCAATCTATGACCTCGCGCCAATGATCCTGGATGAAGAAGGTATCTCGCGGACGACGAAGTGGGCGGCGGAGCGCAAGGGCTCTTCCAGGTGGAGCGACAACTGCGCTGAGCTTGCCGGTTACACTGATCCCGATGTTCTGCTGCAACGGTTGATGATTGCGGCTGAGGAATTCAGGGCGCTGCCCGATCTGCTGATCGATGCGCCTGAATCGATGCGCAATGCAGCCCCTCTACCTGTGAATAACCTGGATAAGCGACTCGTGGAGTGGGGACTGCGATGAAAAAACTACAGCCTGAAGAGCGCGCTCAGCTCGTCGAGGACATCGTCCAGCGCAACGCGGCTGGGCTCGATCCAATTGGGACATCTATCCGCCGGCTGCGGCTCGAAGTCACCGGGCTTGATCAAGCAACCTTCGCGACCATGTGCAAGATGTCCACGAAAAGCCTGTACGAACTGGAGAGCGGCAAGTCGAATCCGAAGCTCAGCACGTTGGAGGCCGTGCTGCGTCTATTTGGCGTGCGGATGGGGATGGTGATGACTGCCAGAGATAAGCCCACTGCAACGGTCGTGGACAACCATTCCGGCCAGTTGAAGGCTAACCGCCCAAACGTTATGTCTGCGCGGCCGCTGGCCCATCATTCGCCTCTGGCCAGCGCTGACGTGGTGGCCGGACCGAAACGAGGGAAAAGCCCTGCGGCAGCCAGAGCGAAGAAGGCAGTGTCAAGGCCGGCCTCGCCACGGGCACGGGAAAGCAGTCAGCAAAAGTGAGATTGATGTGGGATGCACATAAGGATCGATCCCTCGCCCTAGACGATAGAGAAATTTCTCACAGCCCTGAAATTTCCACCCATTGTTCCGGGCAGCTAGATTAGCCAAGTCGCGGCAAATTCCGCGATCGGGTTTGGCGACTCGGACAACTTGCCGCAATAGCGCCCCACACGCTTTGCAGGCGCTTTTTTTACGTCCGCAGCTTCGTGCTCTGGCGGCTGTGCGTGGGAGACCTTCGGGTCTGCCGGGTTCCAAGTTCCCGGTTCGCCAACCTGCGTACAGCTGCCACCCATTCGTTTGGCGACGGTGTGTGTCAGCTCCATCAAACTTGGAGTCTCATGCATGCAAACGCGCATCCGCCCCAACTCAGACGCTGCGCGCCACCCCTACTCAATGCAGCACCTGACTCAAGAACAATCGACTGCGCTCATTCTGTGGATTCTCGAAGAACTCCCTGGGCGTAGCCTCCTCAACAATTTCCCCCTGATCCATGAACACCACCCGATGCGCCACCGTCCGGGCAAAGCCCATCTCATGCGTCACGCACACCATGGTCATGCCGTCTTCGGCCAGGTCGACCATGGTCTGCAGCACTTCCTTGACCATCTCCGGGTCCAGCGCCGAGGTGGGTTCGTCAAACAGCATGATCTTCGGCTTCATGCACAACGCCCGGGCAATCGCAACGCGCTGTTGCTGGCCGCCTGAAAGCTGGCCGGGGTATTTATGCGCCTGTTCGGGAATGCGGACCCGTTCCAAGTAATGCATCGCCACCGTCTCCGCCTCCTTGCGCGGCATCTGGCGCGCCCACATCGGGGCGAGGGTGCAGTTCTGCAGGATGGTCAGGTGCGGAAACAGGTTGAAGTGCTGGAACACCATGCCGACTTCGCGGCGGATGGTTTCGATCTGTTTGGCATCATTGGTCAGCTCGGTGCCGTCGACGACGATGCGGCCTTGCTGGTGTTCTTCGAGGCGGTTCAGGCAGCGAATGGTCGTCGATTTGCCCGAGCCAGACGGGCCGCACAGCACGATGCGTTCACCCTGGCGTACGCTGAGGTTGATGTTCTTCAGTACCTGGAAATCGCCATACCATTTGTTGACGTTCTCCATCTGGATCATGGTCTGTGCGCCCAGTGGATCCAGGGCTTTGCCGGTCGCTTGACTCATTTGAAACTCCTTGCCGGAGCACAGGCGCGCCGTCCCGGTGGAGGCGGGCACGCCGGGTGTGGAAGAGGATGTTGAAGTCAGTGCAAGACGCTTTCCAGGAACTGCCGGGTGCGAGGCTCCTTCGGTGCGCTGAAGATTTCCGCCGGCGGGCCCATCTCGATGATCTTGCCGCCGTCGAAGAACACCACGCGGTCGGCCACTTCCCGGGCGAAGCCCATTTCGTGAGTGACGACGATCATGGTCATGCCCTCGGCCGCGAGGCCTTTCATCACGTTCAGCACGTCACCTACGGTCTCCGGATCGAGCGCGGAGGTGGGCTCGTCGAACAGCATCAGCTTGGGTTTCATCGCCAGGGCCCGCACGATCGCCACCCGCTGTTGCTGGCCGCCGGACAGCTCCGCCGGGTAGTGCTCGGCCTTGTGCCGCAGGCCGACGCGGTCGAGCAGGGCGAGGGCGTGAGCCTGGGCTTCTTGCTTGCTCGAGCGCTTGAGCTTGACCGGGGCGAGCATCATGTTCGCCAGCACGCTCATGTGCGGGAACAGGGTGTAGTCCTGAAACACCATGCCCACCTCTTCGCGCAGCCTGGCCAAAGCCTTGCGGTCACCGGCATTGGCCGAGTCGCCATTGGCGATTACCACGGTACCGAGCGATGGCTCTTCCAGGCTGTTCAGGCAGCGGATGAAGGTCGACTTGCCCGAGCCGCTGGGGCCGATGATGACCACCACTTCACCTTGGCCAACGTCCATGTCCACGCCCTTGACCACCTCGTGCGCGCCGAAGCTTTTGTGCAGGTCGCGAACCGTCAGGATCGTGCTCATACGCCCGCCTGTGCCCGGGTCAGGGTTTGCAGGTTGAGGTTGGCCGCGCTGAGGCGCTCGCGGCGCTGCTGGTTGGCAATGCGCTCGGCGCTCAGGCGCTCGCTGGCACGTGCCAGGCTTGGCTTGAGTGAGCCGAGCGAGGGGCCGCCTGCGGAGCTGCGGCCTTGGACGTTGCTGACCGGGTCGAGGCAATCACGGACTTTCTGCTCGGGCAGGTTGAGGGCGTGGCCGAGTTGTTCGAGGGCGCAGGCATCGACCATCTGCGTGGTGATCTGGTTGGCCGGCAGGCCCTGGTCCATGGCCATGCGCACCACGCCGCCGACCACATGGTGGGCTTCGCGGAACGACAGGTCGACTTCGCGCACCATCAGGTCGGCGAGGCCGGTGGCGGTGGAGAAGTCTTCACCGGCGCGGCGTACCGCCAGGTCGATGTTGGGCGTTGCGGTGCGCAGCACCAGGTCGAGCAGTTTCAGGCAGCGTAGGGTTTCTTCGGCGGCTTCCCAGAAGCCGCGGGTGCCTTCGCGGTTGCCGTCGCCGGTGTGGGAAAAGTTGGTGCCCTTGATGCTCACGCTGGCGCCCATCAGCAGGCCGACGATGTGCCCGCTGCGGCCCTTGAGGTACTCGAGCACGGTGGGGTTTTTCTTTTGCGGCATGATGCTGGAGGTGGCGGCGACGCTGTCGGGGAAGTCGATGAGGTTGAACTCATGGGTGCTCCAGACAAAGTAGTCCTGCGCGACGCGGCTCCAGAACACCGCCAGGTGACTCAGGTGCGACAGGCTTTCGAGCAGGAAGTCGCGTGAGCCGATGGCGTCCAGCGCGTTGTCCAGGTAGCCGTCGAAGCCGAGCAGCTCGGCGGTGCGGGCGCGGTCGATGTCGAACGGCGTGCCGGCGAAAGCGGCTGCGCCGAGTGGACACTGGTTCATCGACTCCAGAGTCTGGATCAGGCGCTTGCTGTCGCGCTCCAGCGCCTGTTCCACCGCGCTCAGGTAGTAGCCGTAGGTGATCGGTTGCGCCGGCTGCAGGTGGGTGTAGCCGGGCATCACCACTTCGGCGTACATCGCCGCGCAGCGCAGGGCCGTGGCGCGCACGGTCACCAGTTCATCGATCAGGTCCATCAACAGCTCGCGGCAGCGCAGGCGGTCGAGTGTGGCGAGGATGTCGTTGCGGCTGCGACCGGTGTGCAGCCGCCCGCCGATGTCAGCGCCGATCTGCTCGATCAGGTGCGCTTCGTAGTTGAAGTAGGCGTCTTCGCGGGACGGGTCCAGCTCGACCGCATCCGCCCCGGCCTGCTCCATGTCCAGCACACCCTTGGCCAGCGCACTGGCATGTTCGCTGCGAATCAGCCCCTGTTCGGCAAGCATCAGGATGTGCGCCTTGTTGACGTTGCCCAGGTTGGCGAAACCGCTGGCGAAGCCTTCCAGGCGCGGGCGATAGATGTACTCGTTGACTTCCGGCGCGGTGCTTTCTTTCAGACGCCGACTGACTTTGGATTCTTGCATGTTGGAACCTCTCCAATAGAAGTACGTACCGCCGGGCGACCCAGACGACGTTCGAGATAACGGCTAAGCCAGGTCAGTGCCGAGCAGATGACGAAGTACATCAGCAACACCACGGCGTAGACCGAGAAGGCCGGGCTGACGCCGGTCATGACGGTTTCCCGTTCGATGATGATCTGGCCGACCTTGAGGAATTCGCCTACGCCGACCAGGGCACCCAGCGACGTGGCTTGCACCAGGATCGTCAGCAGCCCGGTATAGGCCGGCAGAATGGCTTTCATCGACTGCGGCACGATCACGTGCAGGTAGATCTGCCAGGGGCGCAGGCCCAGGGCCCAGGCGCTTTTCCACTGGTGTCGGGACACCGACTCCAACCCGCCCCGCACGATCTCGATACCGTTGGCGCTGCCCCACAAGGTCAGGCCGACGGTGACCGCGGCAAACGGGCTTAGATCGACGCCGAACATCGGCGCGCCGAAGAAGATGAAGAACACGTTGACGATCAGCGGAATGGAGCGGAACAGCTCCACATAGGCATGAATCGTCCACCACAGCACGCGGTTCTTGACCGTGGCCAGTACGCCGAGCACGGCCGAAATCAGCGTGGTGAACAACAGCACCACCAGCGCCAGCTGCAGGGTCATCAACAACCCTTTTAAAACGAAGCTCCAGTTTTCGAAGATGAAGTTCATGCTCGCCTCACTGCCGGAAAGGGCGTTGTAAGTGGGCGGAAAGGCGCGCAGTCAAAAGCGCGAGCACGCCGACCAGCACCAGGTACATGACGCAGATGGCCGTGAACATCTCGATGGCGCGAAAGTCCGTGGCGATGCGGTCCACCGCGACGAAAGTCAATTCCGCCAAGCCGATGGCCTGCAGGTACGAAGAGTTCTTCAGCAGCGAGATCGCGGTGTTGAGCATCGCCGGCAAGCTGGTGCGAAACGCGATCGGCAAGGCGATCAGCGCGAAGTACTGCACCGGCTTGAGGCTGAGCGCCAGGCTCGCCTCGCGCATGCCGCGCTCCACGGTGGCCAGGCCGCCGCGGATGTTCTCGATCTGATAAGCCCCAGCCCACAGTGACAGGCACACCACCCCCGACCAGAACAGCGACAACCCCAAGCCAATGGCCGGCAGACCGTAGAAGATGAAGAACAACTGCACCAGGATCGGCGTATTGCGGATCAACTCCACGTACAGCACCACGGCCTGCGACAGCACCGGCACTTTCATCACCCGCACCGCGCCGCCCAGCACACCGATCAGCATTGAAAAGAAGATGGCCAGCGCGGTGATCTTCAGCGTCATCAACACGCCGTCGAGCAGCGCAGGCCACTGCGCTATCAAGTAATGGATGTCGAAATCCATGATCGCGGCCGATCAGAGCGATTCGGCAGGTTTGGCCTGCTCGAACACACTGATGTAATAGCCCTGGATATTCTTCGGTACGAACTGCTCTACCCAGCCACGGTACAGGTGCTCTTCACGCATGCGCAGCACCGCCGCGCTGAGGAAGTCGCGCCACTGCTCTTCGTTCTTGCGCACACCGATGGCCGCGTCGGAGATCTGGAACGGTTCGCCGATCAGGCGCGCGTCCTTGTCGTTGTCGGCCACCACCACCAGCGTTGCGGCGTCGTGGGTGTAGGCATCGGCGCGGCCTTGGCGGAAGGCTTGCAGGGCATCGGCGGCGCTGTTCATGCGCAGGGTTTTCACGTCGGGCATGTGGTCTTCGAACCACTTGGCCTGCACCGAGCCCTTGAGCGTGGCGAGGGTCTTGCCCTTGAGGTCGGCGATCTTCTGTGCCGGGCTGTCCTTCTTCACCACCACGTCACTCGCCCCCCAGCGGTAGGGCGTGGTGAAGTCGATCACGCGCTGACGCTCCGGGGTCACGCCGAGGGTGGCGATGAGGAAGTCGACCTTGCGCCCCAGCAGTTGCGGCACTCGGTTTTCGGCAGTCACGCAGGTAAAGCTGACCTTGTCCTTGGAGCCCAGGGCCCACAGTGACACCTGCTTTGCCATCTCTACTTCGACGCCGGCAAAGTCGCCCTTGTTGTCTTGATAGCCATAAGGCGGCTGGTCGCAACGCACGCCAGCTCGCAGCTGGCCTGCCTCTTTGATAGCTGCAGGAACGGCCGGCAAGTCGACGGCCTGTGCGGTGGACACCGCCGCCATGGACACGCACGAAAGGGCCAGTGCAGCGCTTAGTTTTTTATACGAGAACGACATGATGCCTCCTGATTACCGGGCTGCATCGCCCCACTGGCGTGCGGCGAAACGATGAGTACAAGGGCAGAGCTGAAATGAAGCTTGAGCACCGGTTTTGTTTTTGTTGTTGCGGGTATGCGCTCGGTTGGTATCGCGCTGCATCGGGGCAGACGTCGATGTAGATCTAGTTATAAAATCTTCGGGTCATGCAATCAAATGACAATCCATCAACCAGTCATGCAGAAATGATATGGCCATTAACTTCAAGCAGATCGAAACCTTCCGCGCGGTGATGGTCAGCGGCTCCATGACGGCGGCGGCGCAGGCGTTGCACACCTCGCAGCCGAACGTCAGCCGCCTGATCGCGCAGCTCGAACGGGCCAACGGCTTCAAATTGTTTGAGCGGGTGGGCGCGCGATTGGTGCCAACCGATGAAGGCGCGCAGTTCTTCGCCGACGTCGAGCGTGCCTTCATCGGCCTGCACAGCCTGGAAAACTCCGCCCAGCACCTCAAGCGCGGCGGCACCGGGCGCTTGCGCATCGGCGCTGTGCCGTCGCTGACCCACGGCCTGCTGCCGGCGATCATCCAGCGCTTTCGCCAGCAGAACCCCCACGTGCATATATCGATCCACACCAATGACTCGCCCAACGTCGCGCACTGGGCGGCGACCCGTTTCTGCGATGTATGCCTGGTGTCCTACGTGGCCGAAGACATGGCCGGTGTGCAGTCGGAAATCATCTGTGATGTGCCTGGCGTGTGCATTTTCCCCAAAGGGCATCGGCTTGGTGCCTTGGAGGTAGTGACACCGGCAGATTTGAAGGGCGAGGAATTCATCTCGCTGTCGCACACCGACGGCTCGCGCACGCGGCTCGACCGACTGTTTGCCGAAGAAGAACCGCGCGTGCTGAACATGGATGCGACCCATGCTGCCACTGTCTGCTCACTGGTCGGGCTTGGGCTGGGCGTCAGCGTGGTCAGCCCGCTGGTGGCCAACGAGTACCTGCATACCGATATCGACATCCGGCCGTTTGCGCCGGAGCTGCGCTTTTATACCTATTTGCTGCTGTCGTCCGACCGGCCTGAGAACGTGCTGACGCAGAGGTTTCGGGTGTTGGCGGGGGAGATGTTGAGGGAGGCGGCGCGGGGGAGTTTGGAGAGGGAGCGGTAGGCAACGTGGCTTCCTGGCCCGC
>Ga0213828_1000417_pt1 | contig 41856 bp, 27 predicted proteins | sample MC6MC0897MG_FD_180664 | JGI IMG/M metagenome (GOLD analysis project Ga0213828, IMG submission 180664) | Enriched soil aggregate microbial communities from Iowa State University, Ames, United States - MC6-MC0897-MG | ecosystem: Environmental > Terrestrial > Soil > Unclassified | place: USA: Iowa...
GCCTGGGACCAGGCTGAAAACCGCCTGCATGCACAGAAGGCCCTTCTCGAATTCCTTGTAGAACCGGCTTACCACCACGCATGAGTCAACCCCTACTGCTCAACCTGCGCAACCTCGCCTGCGGCTATGGCGACCAGCGCATCGTCCAGAACCTCAACCTGCACCTGAACGCAGGCGACATTGGTTGCCTGCTGGGTTCATCCGGTTGCGGCAAGACCACCACCCTGCGCGCCATCGCCGGTTTCGAACCTATCCATGAAGGCGAGATCCAGCTGGCGGGCGAGGTCATCTCCCGGCCAGGCTTCACCCTGGCCCCAGAAAAGCGCCGCATCGGCATGGTGTTCCAGGACTACGCCCTGTTCCCGCACCTGACCGTGGCCCAGAACATCGCCTTCGGCATTGCCAAGCACCCGCGCCAGGCGCAGGTCGTCGAAGAGATGCTCGAGCTGGTCAAGCTCGGTGGGCTGGGCGGCCGCTATCCGCATGAGCTGTCCGGTGGGCAACAGCAACGGGTCGCGCTGGCCCGCGCGCTGGCCCCGGAGCCTCAGTTGCTGCTGCTCGACGAGCCGTTCTCCAACCTCGACGTGGAACTGCGCCGGCGCTTGAGCCATGAAGTGCGCGACATCCTCAAGAGCCGTGGCACCAGCGCCATTCTGGTGACCCATGACCAGGAAGAGGCGTTTGCCGTCAGCGATCACGTGGGCGTGTTCAAGGAAGGTCGCCTGGAGCAGTGGGACACCCCTTACAACCTCTACCACGAGCCGCAGACGCCGTTCGTGGCCAGCTTCATTGGTCAGGGCTATTTCATCCGTGGCCAGATGAGCAGCCATGAGGCGGTCAATACCGAACTCGGTGAGCTGCGCGGCAACCGTGCGTACATCATGGCGCCGGGGAGTTCGGTAGATGTGCTGCTGCGCCCTGACGACATCGTGCATGCGCCAGACAGCCCGCTACGGGCGAGCATCGTAGGCAAGAGCTTCCTGGGTGCGTCGACGCTGTATCGACTGCAACTGGTTACCGGTAGCCAGCTGGAGGCGATCTTCCCCAGCCATGTCGATCATCAGGTCGGTGAGGAAGTCGGGATTGCCGTGGCCGCCGATCACCTGGTGCTGTTCCCGGTGCCGGGCAGTGTCGCGGCGCAGTTGCCGCGGCAGGAGAACGGCGTTCGTCGGTACAGTTCGGCGACCTGATTCACGATTGCCGGGGCTGCTGCGCAGCGGCCCCAGCCATTTCAGCCCCGGCCGATACCGGCAAACGTGCCCTGAGTATGTTCAGCCAGCACCGCAGCCGCCAACTCCACCTCCAGCCCGCGCCGCCCGGCGCTGACATGGATAGTTGCAAAGTGTTGCGCCGACTCGTCGATAAAAGTGCGCAGGCGCTTCTTCTGGCCCAACGGGCTGATACCGCCCACCAAGTATCCCGTGGCGCGCTGAGCCGCCGCCGGGTCGGCCATCTCGCACTTCTTCACACCGGCCGCATGGGCCAGTGCCTTGAGGTCCAGGGTGCCCACCACCGGTACCACGGCCACCAGCAATTCGCCTTTCTCACTGCTCGCCAACAAGGTCTTGAACACCTGCTGCGGCTCTAGCCCGAGCTTTTCCGCTGCCTCCAACCCATACGACGCCGACTTCGGATCGTGCTCATAACTGTGCACGCGATGTTCAGCGCGGGCTTTTTTCAACACGTCTAGGGCGGGGGTCATGCGCAGCTCCGGTCGAGTACAAGTCGGCGGCTACTTTAGGACATATCCCACATCACAGCCAATACACAGCTTACGCGCCTCTCTAGCGTGCGGTTTCGCGCGCCCTAACAACGTCCAGATCGTGACTGACCGTTCACTTTCGACCTTTGACATAAGCGTTTCTTGTCTATATTTTTTCGTTTCTGAATAAATGGTGCACTTTTAAGGTGCATTTCCAACTTCTGCCTGGGGTCAATGGGGATCGACACCGGGCTTTGCTGTCGAGCGCCACGCGCCTCACAACAAAAAAAACGAGGTCATACATGACGACTGCTCTACGCGAACCCACTCTGTCCAGCCAGTGCCTGGCCGAGTTCCTCGGCACTGCGCTGCTGATCTTCTTCGGCACCGGCTGCGTGGCCGCGCTCAAAGTCGCGGGTGCCAGCTTCGGCCTGTGGGAAATCAGCATCATCTGGGGCGTCGGCGTCAGCATGGCTATCTACTTCACTGCGGGCGTTTCAGGTGCGCACCTGAACCCAGCCGTGAGCATCGCCCTCACCCTGTTCGCCGGTTTCGACAAGCGCAAGCTGCCGTTCTACATGCTCGCCCAGGTCTGTGGCGCCTTCTGCGGCGCAGCGCTGGTCTACACCTTGTACAGCAATCTGTTCTTCGATTTCGAACAAGCCCATGCCATGTTGCGAGGCAGTACCGAAAGCCTCGAACTGGCCTCGGTGTTCTCTACCTACCCGCACCCCTCACTTTCGACCGGCCAGGCATTCCTGGTGGAAGTCGTCATCACGGCCATCCTCATGGCCGTGATCATGGCCCTGACCGACGACAACAATGGCCTGCCACGTGGCGCCGTCGCGCCGCTGCTGATCGGCCTGCTGATTGCCGTGATCGGCAGCGCCATGGGGCCGCTGACCGGCTTCGCGATGAACCCAGCCCGCGATTTCGGACCAAAACTGATGACCTTCCTGGCCGGTTGGGGCGAAATCGCCTTCACTGGCGGACGAGATATTCCCTATTTCCTGGTTCCGGTGTTCGCACCGATCCTCGGTGCATGCCTGGGCGCCGCCGCGTATCGCGGCCTGATCGCCCGCAACCTGCCGGTGGCGCCCACCGCGAACCCTGAGACAAACGACAATCGCCAGGGCGATACTCAAGTCAACTGATGCGGCCTCACGCCCAAGCCCTGACTTCCTCATTTTGCAAGGCCAACGACCATGACAGACACCCTGGATAAGCACTACATCATCGCCCTGGACCAGGGCACCACCAGCTCGCGTGCGATCATTTTCGACCGCGACGCCAATGTGGTCGGCACCTCCCAGCGCGAATTCGTCCAGCACTACCCGCAGGCTGGCTGGGTCGAACACGACCCGATGGAGATCTTCGCCACCCAGAGCGCCACCATGGTCGAAGCCCTGGCTCAGGCCGGCATAAGCCACGCCCAGGTCGCTGCACTCGGCATCACCAACCAGCGCGAAACCACGGTGGTGTGGGACAAGGAAACCGGCCGCCCGGTTTACAACGCCATTGTCTGGCAGTGCCGCCGCAGCACCGAAATCTGCGCGCAGCTCAAGCGTGATGGCCACGAAGACTACATCCGCGAGACCACGGGCCTGGTCACCGACCCCTACTTCTCCGGCACCAAACTGAAGTGGATCCTCGACAATGTCGAAGGTGCCCGTGAACGCGCCGAACGCGGCGAACTGCTGTTCGGCACCATCGATACCTGGCTGATCTGGAAGTTCTCGGGCGGCAAGGTGCATGTCACCGACTACACCAACGCCTCGCGTACGCTGATGTTCAACATCCACAGCCTGGAATGGGACGACAAGCTGCTGGAAATTCTTGGCATTCCACGCCAGATGCTGCCCCAGGTACGCCCCTCTTCCGAAGTCTACGGCCACACCAAGAGCGGCATCGCCATCGCCGGTATCGCCGGCGACCAGCAGTCCGCGCTGTTCGGCCAGATGTGCGTTGAGCCCGGTCAGGCCAAGAACACCTACGGCACCGGCTGCTTCCTGCTGATGAACACCGGCGACAAGGCCGTCACGTCGTCCCACGGCTTGCTCACCACCATCGCCTGCGGCCCCCGCGGCGAAGTGGCCTACGCACTGGAAGGCGCCGTGTTCAACGGTGGCTCCACCGTGCAGTGGCTGCGCGACGAACTGAAGATCGTCAACGATGCCCTCGACACCGAGTACTTCGCCAGCAAGGTCAAGGACAGCAACGGTGTGTACCTGGTGCCCGCCTTCACCGGCCTGGGCGCCCCCTACTGGGACCCCTATGCCCGTGGTGCCCTGTTCGGCCTGACGCGTGGGGTGAAGGTCGACCATATCATCCGTGCTGCATTGGAATCGATCGCCTACCAGACCCGTGACGTGCTTGACGCCATGCAACAGGATTGCGGCCAACGCCTGTCCGAACTGCGCGTCGACGGCGGCGCGGTAGCCAACAACTTCCTTATGCAGTTCCAGGCCGACATCCTCGGCACCTGTGTGGAGCGCCCGAAAATGCGTGAAACCACAGCCCTTGGCGCCGCCTACCTGGCGGGCCTTGCCTGTGGCTTCTGGAGCAGCCTGGACGAGTTGCGCGACAAGGCGATCATCGAGCGCGAGTTCAGCCCACAACTGGATGAGACGCAAAAAGAGAAGCTGTACGCCGGGTGGAAGAAGGCGGTCGATCGTACCCGCGACTGGGAAGACCACGCGGTTTGAATCGGCGTTGAAGCGTGCGGCGTCATCGCGGGCTTGCCTGCGATGACGCCGACACCAACGTCCGCTGGCCGTCATCCCCTTCCTACGGCATCATTGCAGAATTTGTCCGGCTGCCCAAAAGGACCGCCCATGAATCTGCCCCCCCGCCAACAACAAATCCTCGAGCTGGTACGCGAACGCGGCTACGTCAGCATCGAAGAAATGGCACAGCTGTTCGTCGTCACCCCGCAAACCATCCGGCGCGACATCAACCAGCTCGCCGAGCTCAACCTGCTGCGCCGCTACCACGGTGGCGCCGCCTACGATTCGAGCATCGAAAACACCGCCTACGCCATGCGTGCCGACCAGATGCGCGATGAAAAGCAGCGTATCGCCGATGCCGTTGCCCAGCAGATTCCCGACCATGCCTCGCTGTTCATCAACATCGGTACCACCACCGAATCGATTGCCCGTGCGTTGCTGAACCATAGCCACCTGAAGGTGATTACCAACAACCTGCACGTGGCCTCGATTCTGGCTGCCAAGGACGATTTCGAAGTGTTGGTGGCCGGTGGCACGGTGCGGCGTGATGGTGGGGTGGTGGGCCAGGCCAGTGTCGATTTCATCAGCCAGTTCAAGGTCGACTTCGCCCTGGTCGGGATCAGCGGCATCGATGAGGATGGCAGCCTGCTCGACTTCGACTACCAGGAAGTTCGGGTTTCCCAGGCAATCATTGCCAATGCCCGGCAGGTTATTCTGGCTGCCGACTCCAGCAAGTTCGGGCGCAATGCCATGGTTCGCCTGGGGTCGATCAACCTGGTCGATTGCCTGGTGACCGACCAGACGCCCACGGCGGCCCTGAACCAGTTGCTCAATCAGTACAAGATTCGCCTTGAGGTGGTTTGAGCCCTGGGACTTCGAAGGCCTGGGTGGGAATAGAGTGAGGGCTGAAAGTCACCTGCCTTGAGTTTTGCAGGGGCGTCAAAATCGAGCGCCGCCCGCGCGGCGCTTCGCGGCACAAGGCCGCTCCCACATTTGTTTTCGGCCAATTATTCCTGAGGTATTGGCGCGACCCCTTTGGAGCCCGCCTCGATATCGCGTCGTACAAACAAGGGGGCGCGCGCAAATGCCACAGGCCTCACTGGCCCGAAACAAATGTGGGAGCGGCCTTGCGCCGCGAAGCGCCGCGCGGGCGGCGCTCGATCTCACAGGCGCCAAAGATGTTGTGACAAGCACTTGCAACCCCACACCCTTCCAGAACACCCCGCCAACACCCCCGCGATTTTCGAATTTGTTCATTTCCTTCTCATTCAATCAGTTTTTTCTATAACCCACGACTGGATACTGCCTTTCCATTGCGCTAATATTTTCGAAAACGAACATCAATGTTCATATTCGATGTGAACACCCCCAGGAGGCCTTGCCCGTGTCCCAGCCCGTTTCGTCCCAGCCCCCCCTCGCCGACTGCTATGACCTCGCCGTGATCGGCGGTGGCATCAATGGCGTGGGCATCGCTGCCGACGCCGCCGGGCGTGGCCTCAAGGTCTTCCTCTGCGAAAAGGACGACCTGGCCCAGCACACCTCCTCCGCCAGCAGCAAGCTGATCCATGGCGGCCTTCGTTACCTGGAGCACTACGAGTTCCGGCTGGTCCGCGAAGCACTGGCCGAGCGTGAAGTGCTGCTGGCCAAGGCGCCGCATATCGTCAAGCCCATGCGCTTCGTGTTGCCACACCGCCCGCACTTGCGCCCGGCCTGGATGATCCGTGCCGGCCTGTTCCTCTACGATCACCTGGGCAAGCGCAAGCGCCTGGGCGCCTCGCGCAGCCTGCGCTTCGGCCCGGGCTACCCGCTCAAACCGGCGATCACCCGTGGCTTCGAATACGCCGACTGCGCCGTTGACGACGCACGCCTGGTGGTGCTCAACGCCATGGCCGCACGCGAAAACGGTGCACACATCCATACCCGTACCCGTTGCCTGCGCGCCGAACGCGTCGACGGCCTGTGGCACGTGGAGTTGCAGCAAGCCGATGGCAGCGTGCACAGCATTCGCGCCCGGGCATTGGTCAACGCCGCCGGCCCTTGGGTCGCCAGCTTCATCAAGGATGACCTCAAGCTCGATGCGCCGTACGGCATTCGCCTGATCCAGGGCAGCCACCTGATCGTGCCGCGCCTGTACGAAGGGGATCACGCCTACATCCTGCAGAACGAAGACCAACGTATCGTCTTCTGCATCCCCTATCTGGACCGTTTCACCTTGATCGGCACCACCGACCGCGAGTACAGCGGCGACCCGGCCAAGGTGGCGATCACCGAGCAGGAAACCGACTATCTGCTGAAGGTGGTCAACGCGCACTTCAATCATCAACTGAGCCGCAGCGATATCCTGCACACCTACTCCGGCGTGCGCCCGCTGTGCAACGACGAATCGGATAACCCGTCCGCCGTCACCCGTGATTACACCCTCGCGCTTTCCGCCGCTCAAGGCGAGGCGCCTTTGCTGTCGGTGTTTGGCGGCAAACTGACCACGTACCGCAAGCTGGCCGAGTCGGCCATGGCAGAACTCAAGCCGTTTTTCAGCCAGATGAGCCAGAGCTGGACAGCCCACTCTGCCCTGCCCGGTGGTGAAGGCATGAGCACGCCTCAGGCCCTGGTTGACGACCTGCTCACGCAGCACCAATGGCTCGCGCCGGATATCGCCAAGCGCTGGGCAGTGACCTACGGCAGCCGCACCTGGCAGTTGCTGGAAGGTGTGAACGGCCCGGACGATCTGGGCCAGGCGATTGGTGGTGGCCTGTTCACCCGGGAAGTCGATTACCTGCGCGAAACCGAATGGGCTGTCAGCACTCAGGATATCCTCTGGCGCAGAACCAAACTGGGCCTGTTCACCAGCGACAGCGAACAGCGCGCACTGGCTGATTACCTTGCTCAGGGCGACGCACGCAGCAACGCCGCCTGAACCCTGCGCGGCGACCGCCTGACGGTCGCCCGCACTCAGAACTCCCGACTGTACGCCTCCTTTGCCAACTGCAGGTAAAGGGCACGCTCTTCGCCATTTAGCGTTTCCATCAATGCCGCAGCGCGCTCAAGGTACTGCTGCTCGCCCGAGTCGCCAGCCTGAAGCTCATAAGCCTCCAGCTGTTCATGAAACGGTGCGGCCAAGGCTTCGAAGCGCTCAGGGTAGCGATTGCGCACATAGCCTTGCCAGAACTCTCGTTGCGCCAGTGACTGGCTCAGCACGTCGGTATTTTCACCGGCCAGCACACTAGCACCCGCACGCATGATCCGCGTACGGGTCACACCGCTGTGCTCAAGGTAATTCATATGCCGCGGTTGGGCCGGTAGATCGAGCCTGTCAGCCAGGTGAACCCGGTAGGCAAGGTAAACTTCGATGTCATCCACCGCGGCAAAAGGGTCCTGGCGCATTTCCTGGATATGCCGAGCGGCAATACTGTCCACTTCGTCCAGGCGATAAAGCGAGCGCCCGAGCCTCAGCAAGGTCGCCTCGGCCCGCGCGCCCCCCTCACCGGCCGCGTGCAAGGCAATATGGGTTCTGACTTCCAGTTGGCTGAGGATCAGTAACAGCCGGTCCTCACAGGTCCTGCGTCCTTGCGTCTGCCAGAACACTGCTTCACGCACGTCAGTGTTGTCCGCGCAAAGCTCGAGTATCCGCCACACCCTGGCGCGGTAGTAGCGCGGGTGATCGAGGAAGTCATCAGAACTTGCGAAATCTGCCAGAAAACGAAACAGATCTACCGACTGTGTCTCCTGAGACAAACTCGTCCAGATCTGCGTGCGCTGGGTGCGTACGGCTTCGTCGGTACCCTCCATCCATCGATCCAGCAGCGTACTGTCGGCGATGGCGTGTTGATAAGAGCTACGCCGGTGGAGGGTCGCAACCGTGTGACTGTGGGCAATCAGCTCCTCGCCCGCTTCGTCCAGAGGGTTGTCATGCAGTGCCAACCGTTGCAGTCGATCGCTCAAGCTGCGCAACTGCCCGTTCAACTGACGAATCTGATTCTCGCGAACATCCACCAACCCCCTCCAAGGCATCTGGCCGTCATCTGGCAATTCTTGCAGCCCGGTTCCGCGCAGCGACACTTCGCGCAAGTTACGCAACCCTGAAAGGTCTGGCGCCTGGCCCAAGGGGTTATAGTTCAGATCAAGTTGCTGGAGCATCGCAAGGCTTGCCAGCCTTTGACTGCCCGCCCCATCGACGGTAATCCAGTTACCCGACAGTCGCAGCGTACGCAGCTCGGTTAAACGTTCCAGGCCAAGTGGCAAGGTGCTCAACTGATTGTCCCGCAGGTCCAGTTCGCGCAGGTGGGTGAACCTGCCCAGGAAATCCTCATCGACCTGCTCAAGGCTCATGTTGCGTAACGTCAAGCGTCGCACATGGCCAAACTCGATGCCTGCCGGCAAGGCCGGCAAGCTGCCCACCTGTTCGCCATCGATATGCAGGACAAAGTCATCACCGGCAAGGCCGACCGTCTTGCGCCGCCAGGCACGACGAATCTGGTTGGCCACGCGTCGCCGCCTGAGCCCATCCATGAAGCTCACCCGCTGCCGCTGCCAGGCGTCAAGTGCACCGCGCAGGCTTTCCAGCCGCTGCTGAAGGCTGCTGAGATGGTCCCAAAGGCCGACCCTGCGTTGCATCAGGTCGAGCAGGTAAGCGTCCAATTGAGCATCGGTCAGGGTAGGGAAAATTTCATGTAAGCCGCGCCGGATCGCCTGACGGCTGCTCTCGCCGCCGCCACTCAGTGCATAGCCAATTCGGCCGTCTGCTATGCGCTGCGGCGGTCGATAGCGTTCAGCGATAGGCGGCAAGCCCATCATTTTTGCGGTTTTTTCGCGATCGACGCTGGCTTGTCGGGAGAGCCTTTGGCCGAGTTCAGGGGCCATCAACTCGGGGCCGCCAAGCGCCACTTTCTGATCGTCCTCCAGGGTGTGCAGCAAACACGGCAACAAGCCCGTAGCTGACCCTGCTGGGGTGGCATCACTCAAGTAATAACCCTGCTCGGTCTGGATGATGCGTCTGACTTGCAACGCGTCGTTAGCGCCCTTCGACGCCAGCAAGCGACCGCCCCCTTCCCCAAGGCGCAGTTCAATGCGCACCGACGGCGGCCAAGGCGCCAGTTCATTGATCAGCTCCAAGGCCAAGCGCTGGGTATCGAAATTGATCTCACCTTCATGCTCGAACCCCATCAGTGCGCGGTCCAGCCGACTTTCCCGCAAGAACCAGCGTGCACGCTCGGCCATTGCCAATGGCACACGACCACTGGCCAGCAGCGCCTTGATTTGCTCACCGTTTGCCAGCTCGAGAATTTCTTCGGCGCAACGCACGGACAAGCCCGGAAATACCCTCATCAGTATTGCGCCGGCAGCAGAGGGTACAGCCTGGCGAATAGCCAGCTCGCGCTCGAAAGCGGCGCCCCGCAGGTGCGGCTCAAGGACATGGCACTCGTGGCGTGCATGGGCATCAAGCAGCCGTGCTGGGGCTGGCGCCTCTTGCAGGTGCAGATGGCGTAACTGGTTGTGTTCGAGTCCGGTTACCCGGAGCAGCGTTTCGGCAGTCTGGTCAGAGGCTTGCGCGAAGTCCCCGCCAAATCTGCGCATCAGCGGGCCGCCGCCATCGAGGTGATGGGCCGAGAGCGGCCGGTCCGCCAACCTGCAGCGGCCCTCGCCTTCGTGCAGGGGCGTGAGCGCATCGACAAACGGCACCCGTTCCAGCACCCGGCCCACACCCACTACCCCAACGCCCACCGCGGCACCGACAGCAAGGTTCTCTGCCACGCCAAACAGGTGATCCAGTGCCCCTTGGCGGTCCCCTATCCGCCAATCGGCATAGCTTTTGTAGACTTCGCTGACCACGTCCACCGCAGCCACGGCAAACATCACCTCCCCCAATACCGGAATGAACAGCGCAGCCAGGTTGAGCACATCGAGCCCCGCACTCTTGAGCGCTTCCAGCCGCTGATGGCGCTCGATGGCGGTTTCGTCGGCGGTGGGCACTGCCAGGATTCTTGCATCATCAAGCATCTTGTCGACCTGCAAGCCACGCAGATAGGCGAACAAGGGCGTATCGATGGCGAAATTGCGCCCATCCAGAACAGCTGGCGCTTGCACGCTACTGGCTTCGATCAGGCGCTCCAGGGTGGCCGTGAAGCTGGGCCGGTCACGTTCACTGATGAAGCGTCTGAAAAAGGATCGGTAATGAGGCGCACGCAACCGTTTGGCCAATGACTGATACAAGGTCTCCCAGGAGGCGTGCCTGGTCACCGGCCGATACGGATCCCGCGGTATCCAACTGATGATCCCCACCAGCGGCCCTTCAGCACGCTCGCGTAGCTCCAGGGTGACAAGCCCATGGACACGCTTGCCCAGCAGATATAACTGGCGGGGCGTTACAACACCCGGGGTCGCCGGCACGATGGGGTTGCTTGCGAACACCGGCAACAAGCGCAAGTAGTCGACTTCGTCCAGCTCGGACTTGATCCTTGCAATACGCACTGCAACGTCCAGCTGGGCGCGCAGGTTTTCTTCGAACATGCGCTCTACAGCGACACGGGCAAAACCCTCGGGTGCCGGGGGCCTGCTTTTGGGAAAAAGTTGCGAGCGGAGCATTTTCTGATACTGGCCGCCAATGTCCAGTTCCCTGCAACAGCGGGCAAACGCTTCGAACTTCAGCGAAAGCTTCTCCCCACGGCCGTCCTGCAGGTAGGCACGTCGATGGAGTGACGGCAAGGTCTCGTCCTCGTGAAAATTATGCAACGCAGCCGTCAGCAACGGTTGCACGCTGTGGAGTGTCCTCCACGGTGTATGCAGGCGTGGTGCTGCGCTGGGCAGGGGCACATCGTCCTCGATGTAGACCTGCATGCTTCGCACATCGACATCGTCCAGGCCCTTGGCGCGCAATGCCTTTTCGAGCAGGGGCGTGGCAAAAGCCTCCAGGCTGGGAATGCCTGCCAACCTGTTTTTGACATTTTCCGCAGCGGCCTGCTGTTGGCGCAGCGCCCTGTGCAAGGTCAGAAGAAGATCGACATTGGCAGTTCTCAGCCAATCGGCAAGCTGGCGGGCAATGAAGGCATCGACGGAATCGGAGGGGATCGGAATGACGGACACGGCATGCGCTCCTGATGATGAGGCAGCCAGCTCAACATTTGCGTTTCATGCCGGTGTGTTACTTAAAGCTGATGCCCCCGTTCGGATTGCCGAACGAAAAAAACCCACGCATTCGGCGTTCCGACTATGGGTTAATCCAGAAAAACCTTGAGATAGGGCTGATGCCCAGGCTTTTCGGGGGGTTATGATCATTCACAGAGTTTGGCACGAGTCATGCTCTACACTTGGAAGCCGAATGCACCGCTTCATGCTGTATTCGTTGAACGAAAGAGTCCGCCAACGGCTCCATAAAAAAAACAAACACGTCGAGGAAAATTTGATGCGTATCGTTCGTCAATTGCTGGGCGCCGCCATCGCGGCTGCAGTCATCGCTTCGCCCGCCATGGCCGAAGAGCTGACCGGCACCCTGAAGAAGATCAAGGATTCGGGCACCATCACCCTGGGCCACCGCGACTCCTCCATTCCGTTTTCCTACCTGGCAGGCAAGCCGGAACCCGTGGGCTACTCCCACGACATCCAGCTGGCCGTGGTCGACGCCCTGAAGAAGCAACTGGGCACCGACATCAAGGTCAGGTACAACCTCGTCACCTCCCAGACCCGCATCCCTCTGGTGCAGAACGGCACCGTCGACCTTGAGTGCGGCTCCACCACCAACAACGTCGAGCGCCAGCAGCAAGTCGGTTTCTCGGTCGGCATCTTCGAAGTCGGTACCCGCCTGTTGACCAAGGTCAAGGACGGTGCGCCTGCATACAAAGACTTCCCGGACCTGGCCGGCAAGAACGTGGTGACCACCGCCGGTACCACCTCCGAGCGCATCCTCAAGGCGATGAACGCCGACAAGCAGATGAAGATGAACGTGATTTCCGCCAAGGACCACGGTGAAGCCTTCAACATGCTCGAAAGCGGCCGCGCCGTGGCCTTCATGATGGACGACGCCCTGCTGGCCGGTGAAATGGCCAAGGCGCGCAAGCCAGCGGACTGGGTCATCACCGGCACCCCTCAGTCGTACGAAATCTACGGCTGCATGGTGCGTAAGGAAGACGCTGCATTCAAGAAAGCGGTCGACGAGGCCATCGTCGCCTACTTCAAGTCGGGCGAGGTCAACAAGAGCTACGACAAGTGGTTCATGCAGCCTATTCCACCTAAAGGCCTGAACCTGCAGTTCCAGATGAGCGATGAGCTGAAAAAACTGATCGCCGAGCCGACCGACAAGGCCGCGGACGAGAAGAAGTCCTGATCCTCAGATAGTGGCCTGGTGCGCAAGCGCACGAATCAATTCTACAGGCCACTCATTAGTGTCTAACCTTTCATCCGAGGGCGCATGCCGCCCTTGGATGCTCGAAGGTGCCCGTGAAACAACCGTCTGAGGGGAAATCCCGATGAATTACAACTGGGACTGGGGCGTGTTCTTCAAGTCCACCGGCGTGGGCAGCGAAACCTATCTGGACTGGTACATCACCGGCCTGGGCTGGACCATCGCCATCGCCATCACCGCCTGGATCATCGCGCTGCTGCTGGGGTCACTCCTCGGTGTCATGCGTACCGTGCCGAACCGCCTGGTATCGGGCATCGCTACCGCCTATGTGGAACTGTTCCGCAACGTGCCACTGCTGGTGCAGCTGTTCATCTGGTACTTCCTGGTACCGGACCTGCTGCCGGAAGGCTTGCAGGAATGGTTCAAGCAGGACCTCAACCCGACCACCTCGGCGCTGATCAGCGTGGTCGTCTGCCTGGGCCTGTTCACCGCCGCCCGCGTCTGCGAACAGGTGCGTACCGGTATTCAGGCGCTGCCCAAAGGCCAGGAAGCCGCCGCCCGTGCCATGGGGTTCAGCCTCCCGCAAATCTATAACAACGTGCTGCTGCCGCAGGCTTACCGGATCATCATTCCGCCGCTCACCTCCGAGTTCCTCAACGTCTTCAAGAACTCCTCGGTGGCGTCGCTGATCGGCCTGATGGAGCTGCTGGCGCAGACCAAGCAGACCGCCGAGTTCTCCGCCAACCTGTTCGAGGCGTTCACCCTGGCCACGCTGATCTACTTCACCCTGAACATGGGCCTGATGCTGCTGATGCGCATGGTCGAGAAGAAAGTCGCCGTGCCTGGCCTGATTTCCGTGGGGGGCAAGTAAATGGACATGGATTTCAGCGAAATCATCCCGGCCCTGCCTGCCCTCTGGGAAGGTATGGTCATGACCCTGCAACTGATGGTCATGGGCGTTGTCGGCGGTATCGCACTGGGCACCATCCTGGCGCTGATGCGCCTGTCGTCGAGCAAGCTGCTGTCACGTGTGGCAGGTGCGTACGTCAACTATTTCCGCTCGATCCCGCTGCTGCTGGTGATCACCTGGTTCTACCTGGCGGTGCCGTTCGTGCTGCGCTGGATTACCGGCGAAGACACGCCAGTGGGTGCGTTCACGTCTTGCGTGGTGGCCTTCATGATGTTCGAGGCCGCGTACTTCTGCGAGATCGTGCGTGCCGGCGTACAGTCGATTTCCAAAGGCCAGATGGGCGCCGCGCAAGCGCTGGGCATGAACTACGCGCAGACCATGCGCCTGATCATCCTGCCCCAGGCCTTCCGCAAGATGACCCCGCTGCTGCTGCAACAGAGCATCATCCTGTTCCAGGACACCTCGCTGGTGTACACCGTGGGCCTGGTGGACTTCCTCAACTCGGCACGTTCAAACGGCGACATCATCGGGCGCTCCCATGAGTTCCTGATCTTCGCCGGCGTCGTCTACTTCATCATCAGCTTCTCCGCTTCGTGGCTGGTCAAGCGCCTGCAAAAAAGGATCACCGTATGATTTCCATCAAGAACGTCAACAAGTGGTACGGCGACTTCCAGGTACTGACCGACTGCAGCACCGACGTCAAGAAAGGTGAAGTAGTGGTAGTGTGCGGCCCGTCGGGCTCGGGCAAGTCCACCCTGATCAAGTGTGTCAACGCCCTGGAACCGTTCCAGAAAGGCGACGTGGTGGTCGATGGCACCTCGATTGCCGACCCGAAGACCAACCTGCCCAAGCTGCGTTCGCGGGTCGGCATGGTGTTCCAGCACTTCGAGCTGTTCCCGCACCTGACCATCACCGAGAACCTGACCATCGCCCAGCGCAAGGTACTTGGCCGCAGCGAGGTGGAAGCCACCAAGAAGGGCCTGGCCCTGCTCGAACGCGTCGGCCTCAGCGCCCATGCCAAGAAGCACCCCGGCCAGCTCTCCGGCGGCCAGCAGCAGCGTGTGGCGATCGCCCGCGCCCTGGCGATGGACCCGATCGTCATGCTGTTCGACGAACCGACCTCGGCACTGGACCCGGAAATGGTCAGCGAGGTGCTGGATGTGATGGTGCAACTGGCCCACGAAGGCATGACCATGATGTGCGTGACCCACGAGATGGGCTTTGCCCGCAAGGTCGCCAATCGGGTCATCTTCATGGACAAGGGCAGCATCATCGAAGACTGCACCAAAGAGGAGTTCTTCGGTGACCAGAGCGCCCGCGACCAACGCACCCAGCACTTCCTGAGCAAGATCCTGCAACACTAAGTCGGCCTCCAGCTCCGCTGCTCGCCCCCTCCGGGCAGCGGATGCTGGTCGTGACAAGGCCACTGTGATGAAATGCGACCCTTCGCTACTGCTCCCTGCCAAGCCTGCCGTGAATTCCCGCCTGATCCGCCAATTGCTGTTGCCGCCTTTGATCATCCTGCTGATGGTCGGCTTGGGGCTGGCCGGTTACCTGGTCAGCGAGAGCAACGGTATCCGCAGCCTTAGCGAAAACGGCGAGCGTCAGCTGGAGCTGCACGCGCGCACGGTCGAAAGCGAGATCAGCAAGTACACCTACCTGCCCAGCTTGCTGGAGCTTGAAGACAGCGTCTCGCACCTGCTCACCGACCCTGACGGCGGCTCCCGCCAGGCCGTCAACGAATACCTCGAAGGTTTGAATCGGCGCAGCCGCAGCCGGGCGATCTTCGTCCTCGACACCAATGGCCGGGTGCAGGCCACCAGCAACTGGCGCGATGCCGATTCGTTCCTCGGTGAAGACCTGTCGTTCCGAGCCTATTTCCAGACGGCCGTGCGCGGCGAACCCGGGCGCTTCTACGGCATCGGCAGCACCACCGGCGAGGCTGGCTACTACCTGGCCCACGGGCTGGAAGAACACGGCAAGATCATTGGCGTGGCGGTGATCAAGGTGCGCCTGGACACCCTTGAGGAGCGCTGGCAACGGGCCCGCCTGGAGGCTTTCGTCAGTGACGAAAACGGCATCATCATCCTCTCCAGCGACCCGGCCCGGCGCCTGAAATCGGTGCGCCCGCTGACCCCGCAAATCAAGGAGCGCCTGGCGCGCAGCCTGCAGTATTACTGGTGGCCGTTGAACGAGCTGCAACCATTGGCGCGGGAAACCCTGGCCGATGGCGTCGAGAAGCTGACCTTCCCGGCCAACAGCGAAACGGTTCAGGGCAAAGCCCATGAAGTGGCCTACCTGGCACAAACCCGGCGCCTGGTGGATACCCCGTGGCACTTCACCCTGCTGACCCCGCTGCAGGACTTGCGCCGTGAATCCATGGTGCAGGGCATCCTGGTTGGGGTGGCATTCGCCCTGCTGGCGATTCTGGGTATCGCCTGGAATGAACGGCGCAAGGTCATCGCCACCCGCCTGGCCGCCCGCGAGGCACTGCAGGAAGCCAACAGCCAGCTCGAACGGCGTATCACCGAGCGCACCGCCGACCTGCGCGCCAGCAATGAACGGCTCAAGGGGCAGATCCGCGAGCGCCGGCATGCCGAGCAAACCCTGCGCCACGCCCAGGACGAGCTGGTCCAGGCAGGCAAGCTGGCCGCCATCGGGCAGATGTCCACCAGCATCGCCCACGAACTCAACCAGCCCTTGGCCGCGTTGCGCACCTTGTCGGGCAACACCGTGCGCTTCCTCGAACGCGGCGCACTGGAAACGGCCAGCACCAACCTGCGCACCATGAACGACCTGATCGATCGCATGGGCCGTATCACCGCCAGCCTGCGTTCGTTCGCCCGTCGTGGCGACGACAGTGGCCAGGCGTCGCTGGCCAAGGCAGTGGACGCCTCATTGCAGGTGCTGGCCAACCGTATCAGTGGCTGCCACTTGCAGTTGCACCATCAGTTCGAAGACCAGCAACTGGCCATTGACCAGACCCGCCTGGAGCAGATCCTGGTCAACCTGATCGGCAATGCCCTCGACGCCATGGCCACCCAGCCCTTGCCAGAGCTGTGGCTGGAAGGCGAGCTGCAGGGCGACAAATATCGCCTGCGCGTGCGCGACAATGGCCATGGCATCGACGCCGAGGCGCGCAAGCACCTGTTCGAACCCTTCTTCACCACCAAACCCGGCGAACATGGCCTGGGCCTGGGCCTGACCTTGTCGGCGAGCCTTGCCGCCGCCGCCAAGGGCAGCCTGAACGTCGAGCACCCCGCCAGTGGCGGCACGGCCTTTGTCCTGGCCCTGCCTCTGGTATCCCCCCCTAGCGAACCGGCGGAGCACCCATGAACCAAGCGCCTCTTACCGTCCTGATCGTCGAAGACGACCCGCATGTGCTGCTCGGCTGCCAGCAGGCGCTGGCGCTGGAAGACATCGCCTGTGAAGGGGTCGGCAGCGCCGAACAGGCCCTGGAACGCATCAGCGACGACTTCGCCGGCATCGTCGTCAGCGATATCCGCTTGCCGGGCATCGACGGCCTCGAACTGCTCAACCGCCTCAAAGCCCGCGACCGCAGCCTGCCCGTGGTGCTGATCACCGGCCATGGCGACATCGACATGGCGGTCGGCGCCATGCGCAATGGCGCCTATGACTTCATGGAGAAACCCTTCTCGCCTGAGCGCCTGGTCGATGTGGTGCGCCGCGCCCTCGAACATCGCGGCCTTTCCCGCGAAGTGGTGGCCCTGCGCCGCCAATTGGCCGAACAGAGCAGCCTGGAGGGTCGCATCATTGGCCGCTCGGCCGCCATGGAGCAACTGCGCGAGTTGATCGCCAATGTGGCCGACACCTCGGCCAACGTGCTGATCGAAGGCGAGACCGGCACCGGCAAGGAACTGGTCGCCCGCTGCCTGCACGACTTCAGCCGCCGCCAGGGCCAGCCTTTCGTGGCCCTGAACTGCGGGGGCCTGCCCGAGAACCTGTTCGAAAGCGAGATCTTCGGCCACGAAGCCAACGCCTTCACCGGTGCGGGCAAACGCCGAATCGGCAAGATCGAACACGCCAACGGCGGCACGCTGTTCCTCGACGAAGTCGAAAGCATGCCGATCAACCTGCAGATCAAACTGCTGCGGGTGTTGCAGGAGCGCACCCTGGAACGGCTGGGCTCGAACCAGAGCATTGCGGTGGATTGCCGGGTGATTGCCGCGACCAAGGCCGACCTCGATGCCATGGGCCAGAACGGGCAGTTTCGCAGCGACCTGTACTACCGGCTGAACGTGGTGACGCTGGAACTACCGCCACTGCGCGAACGCCGCGAAGACATCCTGCAACTGTTCGAACACTTCCTGCAGCAATCGGCCCTGCGCTTCGACCGCGAAACGCCGACCTTGGACAGCCAGACCCTGTCGCGGCTGATGGCCCATGACTGGCCCGGCAACGTGCGCGAACTGCGCAACGTGGCCGAGCGTTATGCCTTGGGCCTGCCGGCGTTCAAGAAAGGCCCGAGTGGTGGCGCCAGCCAGGGCCTGGGCTTTTCCGAGGCCGTGGAGGCCTTCGAGCGCAACCTGCTCAGCGATGCCCTGCAGCGCACCGGCGGCAACCTCAGCCAGGCCAGCCAGGAACTGGGCATGGCCAAGACCACGCTGTTCGACAAAGTGAAAAAGTACGGGCTGGGCTGAAAGATCGGCATCGCCCTCTTCGCGGACAAAACCGCTCTCAAAGGCCTGCGATATGCGTCGCGTCCTGCCGGTGTGACTGCAGGTAAGGCAGCACCGCCCCCAGCAACGGCGCCTTGAACGGCTCCTGGAAGCGGTGCGCCAACCCCGGTATCAAGCGCAACTGGCTGCCCTGGATATGCGCTGCCAGGTGCACCCCATGCATCACCGGCAACAAGGGGTCGGCCGTGCCGTGCACCACAAGGGTCGGCACGCGCAACTGGTTGAGCAGCGCTACCCGGCTCGGTTCGGCAAGGATCGCCATGATCTGGCGCTTGGCGCCCTCAGGGTTGAACGCCCGGTCATAGGCCACGGCCGCCTGCTGCATCAGCACCGCACGGTCATCGTGCACCTCGGGGCTGCCCAGTGCTGCCAGCAAATCAGCCTGCTGTTCGATGGCCACCTCGCGGTTCGGCGCACTGCGCCGGGCCAGCAACTGCACCAGGGCCGGATCTGGCGCGGGCAACCCTGCGGCCCCCGAGCTGGACATCACCAGCGTCAAGCTGCGCACCCGCTCCGGCGCCATCGCCGCCAGGTGCTGCGCGATCATCCCCCCCATGCTGACACCCAGCACATGGAATTGGTCTATGCCCAGTGAGTCCATCAGGCGCAGCCCATCCCCGGCCATGTCGGTCAGCGTATACGGCGCGGCGACTGGCAAACCCAGCTTGTAGCGCAGCAGCTCGACAGTCAGATTGGCCGAAGGGGGCAGTTGGTTCCAGCGTGACAGGCCGACATCGCGGTTGTCATAGCGAATGACCCGAAAACCCTGGCGGCACAAGGCTTCGACCACGTCGTCCGGCCAGTGGATCAGTTGCCCGCCCAGGCCCATGACCAGCAGCAGTGCCGGGTCTCGAGGCGCACCCACGCTCTGGTAGACCAGGCTCAGGTTACCCAGCTCCGCCCGCTGAGCCGCCACGTGAACATCGCAGCGCTGCTCGGCGAAGCTAGCCGGCACGCTGACAAGAAAGAACAAAAACAGCAGAAAAGCCCGCATGAAAGAAACACCAGAATGCAGATCCCCAGTAGAACGCGAGTCTGATGAAAATCATTCAAGCGCGCTGCCACAGTTCAATGACAATTTCGTGAACCTCGCCAGGCGGTCAGCGTGGCAACACACGTAAACCCTGATGACAGCCAGGCCAACTTGAGCCAGACTCAACGACTACCCCGTTGCCTCCCGTATTCCCAATGGAAAGTCGTTGTGCTTGAAATTCGCCACCTGAAAACCCTTCATGCCCTGCGCGAGTCCGACAGCCTGGTGGAGGCCGCCGAGCGCCTGCACCTGACGCAGTCAGCCCTGTCGCACCAGTTCAAGGAGCTCGAAGAGCGCCTTGGCCTGCCGCTGTTCGTGCGCAAGACCAAGCCGATCCGCTTTACCAGCGCCGGGCTGCGCCTGCTGCAACTGGCCGATGCCACCTTGCCGCTGCTGCGCGGCGCCGAACGTGACATCGCCCGCCTGGCCGGCGGCACCGCCGGGCGCCTGCACATGGCCATCGAATGCCATAGCTGCTTCCAATGGCTGATGCCGACCATCGACCAGTTCCGCGATGCCTGGCCGGAAGTGGAGCTGGACCTGGCCTCAGGGTTCGCCTTCGCCCCGCTGCCAGCCCTGGCCCGGGGTGACCTGGACCTGGTGGTCACCTCCGACCCGCTGGACCTGGCCGGTATCACCTACGTACCACTGTTCACCTACGAAGCCATGATTGCCGTCGCCAACCAGCATCCGCTGGCCAGCAAGCCTTACATCGTGCCGCAGGACCTGCTCGACCAGACCTTGATCACCTACCCGGTGGAACGCGACCGCCTGGACATCTTCACCCGCTTCCTGGAGCCGGCCGACATCGAACCGGCCGCCGTGCGTACCTCCGAGCTGACCGTGATGATGATGCAACTGGTTGCCAGCGGCCGTGGGGTGTGCGGCATGCCGCACTGGGCGCTGCACGAGTACAGCTCGCGCGGCTATGTGAAGGGCAAGCGCCTGGGCGAAAAGGGCCTGTTCGCCACGCTTTATGCGGCCGTGCGCACCGACATGCTCGACGCACCGTACATGCGCGACTTCCTGTTGACCGCCAAGGACACCTCGTTCGCCACCCTCGACGGGGTCAGCGCGGTACGCTGACCGCTTTGCGGTAGAGCGGCAGGATCAAGTCGCGGGTCAATGGCGCCAGCTCAAGAGTGGGCGCCTGGTCGGCGGCCAGCCAGACCACTTCTTCGATTTCCGCCGCTGGCACCACGGCCTCGGCGCTGTCGACCCGAAACAGCTCGGCCTGTACCTCATGACCTGGCTCGTTGGCCGCCGGGGCGCTGAAGCGGCCCAGGAGGATGGCCTGTGCAGGGTCGATGCGCAGGCCCAATTCCTCGTGCAGTTCGCGCACCAGTGCGGCCACCGCTGTCTCCCCTGCATCGATCTTGCCCCCAGGCTGCATGAAGGCCCGGGTGCCGCGTTTGCGGACCAGCAGGGTGCGGCCCTGGGGGTCGATCAGCAGGGCGGCGGCAATGCGGATGGTCTTGGTCATGGGATGGGCTCACAGGCAAAGCCAGAGAGCATCCCATGGGGCTCATGGCCAGACAAGCACAGGTAGCCTCCCCCATGCACAGACGAACGGCCCCTTGCCAACCCGCCGCCGACCCTCCATAACCAACACATGAACCTGCCCGCCCAACAGCACCCGGTGCTCGCACTGTTCCACCCCGCCGTCGGCACCTGGTTCCGTCGCCATTTCGCCACGGTCACCGACGCCCAGGCCCGTGCCTGGCCATTGATTCACGCCGGTCAGTCGATGCTGCTGGCCGCGCCGACCGGTTCGGGCAAGACCTTGAGCGCCTTCCTCGCGGTGCTCGATGAGCTGTTCCGCCAAGGCCTTGAACACGGCGGCGAACTGCCCGCACAGACGCAGGTGGTCTACGTCTCGCCGCTCAAGGCCCTGTCCAACGATATTCGCCTGAACCTGCAGGCCCCGCTCGAAGGCATCAGCCAGGCGCTCGAAGACCAGGGCCTTGAAGCGCCCCGTATCACCACCGCCGTGCGCACTGGCGACACACCGCAGAAAGAACGTGCAGCCATGCGCAAGCTCGCCCCGCACATCCTGGTGACCACGCCGGAGTCACTCTATGTGCTGATGGGCTCGGCCTCGGGCCGTGCCGGCCTTGCCAATGTGCACACGGTGATCGTCGATGAGATTCACGCCCTGGCCGGCAACAAACGCGGCGCCCATCTGGCGCTGACCCTTGAGCGCCTGCAAGCCCTCGCCGAACGGCCCTTGCGGCGCATCGGCCTGTCCGCCACCCAGCGGCCGGTGGCGCGCGTGGCGCAGTTTCTGGTGGGTCATCAGCGCCCCTGTGCGATCGTCGACATCGGCCACGCACGCACGCGCGACCTGGCCCTGGAAGTACCACCCGTGCCCCTGGGTGCGGTGATGGCCACCGACGTGTGGAACCTGGTCTACGACCGCCTGGCAACCCTGGCCCGCGAACACCGCACGACGTTGGTATTCGTCAACACCCGGCGCCTGGCCGAACGCCTGACCCGCCACCTCAGCGACCGCCTGGGCAAAGAAGCCGTGGCCGCGCACCACGGTAGCCTGGCCAAGGAGCTGCGCCTGGACGCCGAACAGCGCCTGAAGCAGGGCCAGTTGCAGGTGTTGGTGGCCACGGCTTCGCTGGAGCTGGGCATCGATATCGGCGATGTCGACCTGGTCTGCCAGATCGCCTCGCCAGGTTCGATCGCGGCCTTTTTGCAACGTGTCGGCCGCTCGGGCCACCAGGTCGAGGGCATTCCCAAAGGCCGGCTGTTCCCTACCTCGCGGGACGACCTGATCGAATGCACGGCCCTGCTCGACTGTGTGCGCCGAGGCGAGCTCGACCAACTGCACATCGCCAAGGCCCCGCTGGATGTATTGGCCCAGCAAATCGTCGCCGAAGCCAGCAACCAGCCGTGGCAGGAGCAGGCGCTGTTCGACTGCCTGCGCCAGGCAACGCCCTACGTCGAACTCGACGTGCAGCACTACCAGGCGCTGCTGAGCATGCTTGCCGAGGGCTACAACGGCCGCCAAGGCATCCGTAGCGCCTACCTGCACCGCGACGCGGTGAGCGGCACCTTGCGCGGCCGTCGCGGCAGCCAGCTGACGGCCTTGACCAGTGGCGGCACCATCCCCGAGACCGCCGACTACGCCGTGCTGCTCGAACCCCAGGCGCTGAGCATCGGCAGCGTCAACGAAGACTTCGCGGTAGAAAGCATTGCCGGCGATATTTTCCAGTTGGGCAATGCCTCGTACCGGATCCTGCGGGTCGAACCTGGCCGCGTGCGGGTCGAGGACGCCCATGGCCTGCCGCCGACCATTCCGTTCTGGCTGGGTGAAGCACCAGGGCGCAGCGATGAGCTGTCAGCGGCGGTCGCCCGCTTGCAGGCACGCATCGACGAGCGGCTGGGGTTGCCGGGTGCAGATAGCGCGGCGGTGGTGCAGTGGCTGCAGCGCAGCTTCGAACTGGGCGAAGACAGCGCCAGCCAGTTGCTCGATTACCTGGGGCGCACGCGGGAAGTACTGGGCGCCCTGCCCTCGCAACAGACGCTGATCATGGAGCGCTTCTTCGACGAGTCCGGCGGCACCCAACTGATCATCCACTCGCCCTATGGCAGCCGTATCAACCGCGCCTGGGGCCTGGCCCTGCGCAAGCGCTTCTGCCGCACGTTCAATTTCGAGCTGCAAGCGGCGGCCAGCGAAGATGCCATCGTGCTGTCGTTGTCCATCAGCCACAGTTTCGCCCTGGACGAGGTGTGGCGCTACCTGACCAGCCGCAATGCCGAACAGGTCCTCATCCAGGCCCTGCTCGACGCGCCGCTGTTCGGTGTGCGCTGGCGCTGGAACGCTGCCGTGGCCATGGCCTTGCCGCGCTTCGTCGGTGGGCGCAAGGTGGCGCCGCAGATCCAGCGGATGAAAAGCGAAGACCTGATTGCGTCGGTGTTCCCCGACCAGATCGCCTGCCTGGAAAACATCGTCGGCGAACGGCAGATCCCCGATCATCCGCTGGTCGAGCAGACCCTCGACGACTGCCTGCACGAGGCCATGGACAGCGAAGGCTGGCTGGCCCTGCTGCGGCGTATGGAGAGCGGCGAGGTGCGAATGATCAGCCGCGACCTGCCGGCACCGTCACCGCTGGCCTCGGCTATCCTCAACGCCAGGCCCTACGCGTTTCTGGACGATGCACCGCTGGAAGAACGCCGAACCCAGGCGGTACTCAACCGACGCTGGAGCGACGTGCGCAGTGGCGATGATCTGGGCGCGCTGGACGCCGACGCCATCCGCGCCGTGGAAGACGAGGCCTGGCCGCAACCGGTCAACGCCGATGAGATGCACGAGGCGTTGATGAGCCTGGGCGCCATCACCCAGCATGAAGCCCAGGCCAACGCCAGTTGGGCCCTGTTGCTTCGGCAACTGGCCAAGGCAGGCCGAGCCTTGCACCTGCCCGATCAACAGCTCTGGCTGCCCCGTGAGCGCCTGAACCTGCTGCAGGCGCTGTATCCAGGTGCAGCCACAGAGCCGGCCTTGAACCTGCTGCCCGGCTTTGATCAGGCCATCGACCCCGACACTGCGCTGAGCGAGCTGCTGCGCGCCCGCCTGGGAGGTTACGGCCCGCAGACCTTGGCGCAGATCGCCACCCCCCTGGGCAAACCCCTGCCGGACATCGAGCAGGCCCTGGCTCGCCTGGAAAGCGAAGGCTATGTGCTGCGCGGCCATTTCAGCCCAGGTGCACACGACCTGCAGTGGTGCGAGCGCCACTTGCTGGCGCGCATCCACCGCTACACGGTCAAACGCCTGCGCCGGGAGATAGAGCCGGTCAGCCTGCAGGACTTCATGCGCTTTCTGTTCGATTGGCAGCACCTGGCCGCAGACGAACGCCTGCGCGGGCCGCAGGCGGTGGCCGAGGTACTGGGCCAACTGCAGGGGTTTCCGAGTGCTGCGGGTGCCTGGGAAGCCGAGCTGTTGCCTGCGCGGATCAAGGACTACAGCCCGCACTGGCTCGACGACGCGTGCCGCAGCGGGCAGTTCGCCTGGAGCCGCCTGGCAGCGACGCAGTCGAGCAGCACGTTGGCCAGCACCCCGCTGGTGTTGTTGCCCCGGGACCAGCTCAATACCTGGCGCAGCCTCGCGCCAGCCCCTTCCCCCGAGGCGCTAGGCCCGCGCGCGCAACGTGTGCATGAAGCGCTGAAAACGGAAGGTGCGCTGTTCTTCGATGAACTGGCCAAAGAGGCGCACCTGTTGCCCAGTGAGCTGGAAACGGCACTGCAGGAGCTGGTGGGCTCAGGCCTGGCCGGCGCCGACAGCTTCACCGGCCTGCGCAGCCTGATCACACCAGCGGCTAAACGCGCGCCACGCCACAGCCGCCGCGGCCATGCGCCGTTTTCGAACAGCATGGCCCACGCCGGGCGCTGGGCGTTGTTGCGGCGCGGTACCGCCAGCCTGAACGAAGACCAGCGCCTGGAACACATTGCCCGCACCCTGCTGCGTCGCTACGGGGTGATCTGCTGGCGCCTGCTGGAACGCGAGAGCGATGTGCTGCCCCCGTGGCGAGCGTTGCTGCGCTGTTATCACCGGCTGGAAGCCCGCGGCGAAATTCGTGGCGGGCGGTTTATCGCCGGGTTGGCCGGCGAGCAGTTCGCCTTGCCGGAGGCGGTAGGCCTGTTGCGGCAAGTGCGACGGCGTGAGCCGGAGGGCGCCCTGGTGATGGTCAGTGCCAGCGACCCGCTGAACCTGGTGGGCTCGCTACTGCCGGGGGCCAAGGTACCGGCCGTGAGCGGCAATCGCTTGCTGTACCGCGATGGGGTACCCGTAGCGATGCGGGTTGCCGGGCGATACCAATTCCTCATCGACGCGTCGTTGGAAGAACAGCAAGCCTGGCGCCACCGGCTGTTACTCAAGCAGCACGACTGAGCACCCAGCCCGTTGTGCGAATGATTTTCGATACCCCGATTTTCATTTTCACTACCGCCCAACCGGGCTATGGTCGGGGTTTGCCCCAGGCCCCTGAGCCTGACCGCGCCATCGCAAGGACCCCGTATGAGCCTGTCACTTCTCAGCCGCTACGCCTTCTTCGCCGCCTGTGTACTGTTCACCCTGGCGAGCCTGCCCTTCACCCACCACGAGTGGTTGTGGCCCTTCACCCTGACCACTGCCGTACTCAGCCTGATCGGCGTGTTCGACCTGCTGCAAAAGCGCCACGCAGTACGCCGCAACTACCCGATCCTCGGCAACATCCGCTACCTGGTCGAGGGCATTCGCCCGGAAATCCGCCAGTACCTGCTCGAAGCCGACAGCGACGCCCTGCCCTTCTCCCGCGCTCAGCGCTCGCTGGTGTATGCCCGGGCCAAGAACGAAGCCTCGGACAAACCCTTCGGCACCCTGATCGACGTCTACCAGTCCGGCTTCGAATTCATCGGCCACTCCATGCGCCCGGCACCGCTGACCGACCCTGCGGGTTTTCGCATCGTCGTCGGCGGGCCGCAGTGCAGCCAGCCGTATTCGGCGTCGATCTTCAACATTTCGGCGATGAGTTTCGGTTCACTCAGCGCCAACGCCATCCGCGCCCTGAACGAAGGCGCCAAGCTGGGCAACTTCGCCCACGACACCGGCGAAGGCAGCATCAGCCCCTACCACCGCGAACACGGTGGCGACCTGGTGTGGGAGCTGGGCAGCGGCTACTTTGGCTGCCGTACCGCAGACGGGCGGTTCGACCCGGAACGCTTCGCCGCCCAGGCACGTACCCCCCAGGTACGGATGATCGAAATCAAGATGAGCCAAGGCGCCAAGCCCGGCCACGGCGGCATCCTGCCCAAGCACAAGGTGACCCAGGAAATTGCCGAAACCCGCGGCATCCTCATGGGCGAGGACTGCATTTCGCCGTCGCGCCACAGCGCCTTCTCGACGCCGATTGAAATGATGCAGTTCATTGCCCAGTTGCGCGAGCTGTCCGGCGGCAAGCCGGTGGGCTTCAAGTTCTGCCTGGGCCACCCATGGGAGTTCATGGGCATCGCCAAGGCCATGCTGGAAACTGGCATCCTCCCCGATTTCATCGTCGTCGACGGCAAGGAAGGGGGCACTGGCGCGGCGCCAGTGGAGTTCACCGACCATATCGGCGTGCCGCTGCGCGAAGGCTTGCTGTTCGTGCATAACACCTTGGTCGGCCTGAACCTGCGCGACAAGATCAAGCTCGGTGCCAGTGGCAAGATCGTCAGTGCTTTCGACATCGCCAGCGTATTGGCCATCGGCGCCGACTGGGCCAACGCAGCGCGTGGTTTCATGTTCGCGATTGGTTGCATCCAGTCGCAGAGCTGCCATACCAACAAGTGCCCGACCGGTGTGGCCACTCAGGACCCGTTGCGCCAGCGCGCACTGGTGGTGCCGGACAAGGCCCAGCGGGTATTGAACTTCCACCACAACACCCTGCGCGCCCTGGCCGAAATGCTCGCTGCGGCCGGCCTGGAACACCCGGCACAGCTGGAAGCCAAGCACTTGGTGCGACGGGTATCGGCCACCGAGATCAAGCTGTTCTCGCAGATGCATGTGTTCCTCAAACCAGGGGAGTTGCTGACCGGTGAGGTGGATGGGCAGTTCTATTCGCGGATGTGGCAGATGGCGCGGGCCGACAGTTTCGAGCCACAAGCGGCCTGAGGCGGCTCACGGTTCAGCGATTGGCTTGTTCAGGCACTGCAAACAACAATGCCTTGAACGAGCCCTCGACGATTTCATCAACTTTCACCCACCCGTCGACGGGCATACGCGGCGTGTAAGCAGACGAAGGTTCAGTCACCAGCCAGAGGCGTTTGAAGTGGTTCGCCAGTCTCTGTGGCGTTGTTACGTAAAGCTCATCTGAGCGTTGATAAAACAACGTCAAGGTACCGTAGGTGGTTGCCGCCTTACCGGTCGCATCAGGTTCAATCTGGGTATAGAGAAATGCCGGGCGTCCCGTGGCATTGTAGTACTCGATCGAGAGGTAGTGCCTTTTGCGATCGCCTAACAAAGCATCCCCTGAGCGCCAGTACTTATTAACATGTGCCATCACCGTACCCAGATCACCACCCGGCTTCGCCTGGTAATTGTAGGCATAGGCCAGCCCTGCAAGTTCGATGAACAGACAGCCAGCAACCGATGCCAGTAACGTTCGCCTCGGCCACGTATCAGCGGCGACCGCTACCAGCAACGGCAGCCCCATGAGGGAGAAAAGCAGATAACGGTTGATGAATAACGGCATGGCATAGGAGATCAGCCAGACGACAAGGATGGGAACAAAGCAATAACTCAATAGCAATACATTCGGCTGCCCACGCGTCGAGACATGGCGCAATACCCGTAGCGAAGCAAACACGAGAAAAATGGACAGCAACACAGACAAGACGTCTGCATAGGCAGCCTCCTCACATTGGGTAAATGCATTCCAGAACGATCGCGGCATGCTCAAGAGGGAAGCCGGATAGTGAACAATCCAGGCCACCAACTCACGGTGATGCAGTTGACGATACAAGATGGGCAGCCAAGGCAGATAGGCCACGGCGATTCCCACATGCCCCACCCACCAGGCACGAGCCAATACAAGACGCTTGCCATGTGAATCCGTAGTCACTGACAGGTAGAGCCAATTGGCCAATGCGCACAAGGCTGCAAAGTAGTGGGTGTACAACGCGGCGACCATGAGTAGGCTGTAGGCAACCAGGTAGAGGTTTTTTTGCCTGGATACCCACTGCCAAAGCATGTAGATCGCCGACAACAGCAGCAGACTCAGCAACGCGTACATTCGGGCTTCCTGGCTAAAACGTATGGCCATGGGAAAGAATGCCAACAAGAGGCCAGCAATCATTGCGGCACGCCAAGACGCCAGGTGCCTTGTCAGCAACATACCCATGCCTACCGAAGCGACGCCCGCGCCAACGCTCAAACTACGAACCGCCAGCGCATCACTGCCAAACCACTGCATCCAGTAATGCAGAACCAAGTAATACAGGGGCGGATGGACGTCCCGGGCGGTATGAAACAGTATCTGCTCAGGCGACAGGCGGCTGAGTAAGACACTGAATGCCTCATCCAGCCAGATAGTGCGCGTCGTTACCTGATGAAAGCGCAAGGCAGCACTCATCAGCAAAATTGCCACGACCACGCAAGCTTTTGCACGGGTCTCTTGCCAGCGTAGCGAAACGGCCATTATCTCTCCTTGATCAACGCCCGCCCTGATTGCGCCGGGTCACACCCGACCTTGCCCCTGACGACATAACGAGGGCGATGCTTGGATTCCATGTAGATACGGCCAATGTATTCACCCAAGACTCCGATCCCGATCAACTGCACGCCACCGAGAAACAAGATGGCCGTCATCAGCGAGGGATAGCCTGGGACAGGGTTGCCAAAGATCAGCTTGTCAGCGACCAGCACCGCTGCGTAAACCAACGCTGTGAAGGCGATAGTCCCGCCCACATAGGTCCACAGCCGCAACGGTACAGTGCTGAACGAGGTGATGCCGTCCAATGCCAGATTCCATAACTTCCAGGCGTTGAAACGGCTACCGCCCTGAGCCCGTGCAGCGCGCTCATATTCAACCACCGTGGTGCTAAACCCCGCCCAGGACAGCATGCCTTTCATGAACAGCTGTTGTTCAGGCATCGACTTGATCACGTCCACGACTTTGCGGTCGAGCAGCCGGAAGTCACCGACGTTCTCTTCAATGTGTATCTGCGATATCCGCTTGAGCAAAAAGTAGAAGCCTCCGGCCGTTAATCGCTTCAAGTAGCAGTCACTGGAACGGTCCCGGCGCTTGGCAAGCACCACTTCAAAACCGGCTCGCCACTGCTCGATCAACAGGGGTATGACCTCTACCGGATCCTGCAGGTCGACATCGATAGGGATAACTGCATCGCCACGGGCCATTTCCAGCCCAGCGAGGAGTGCCGCTTCCTTGCCAAAGTTACGTGAGAGGTCGACCAGCATGACATCCGGGTCACCCGCAATCAGCTGACGAACCTGCTGTTCACTGCCGTCCTGGCTGCCATCATTGACGAAGATCACCTCGACCCTTGCCGGTTCCCCGTGCAGCGCACGGCGAACCGCGTCATAGAATGGGCGAATTGCCAGTTCTTCATCGAATATCGGGACGATCAGCGAAATAACCATTTGCGCTGCTCCGTGAAGATCCACCGCGACAACAGGAAACCCAGCAGCAGACTCATGGCTGAGTACAACGCGACAGTGACAACCGGCCGCCACTGCTGATTGTCAGCGATAGCCCCCAGCGTCAGGCTGAGGCTGCCCATACCCGCCACGAACACCAGATACCGCAAGAGCGAAATACGCACCTTGAAGGTATATCGGGAGTTGGCCAGAAAAGAGAACGACAACGCTGTGAAGAAGGCAGTGAGGTTACTGATCGCCTGGTCAGTACCGGCAAACAGTTGCATCGCAGTGAACACTGCCACGTGGATGGCGGTATTGAAGATACCGACGATCACGTACTTGAAAAACGCGGGTGCTCTGCATCGCATGGTCACAGATGCCCTTCCTGGCCTGGCCTGAACGCCACGTTAGGCAATAAACCTAGGGCGTTCTACTGACAAAAATGCCAGTTGACGAGCAATGACCCAGAAGGGCTGTAGCTGAAAGGGCCGCCCGAAGGCGGCCCCCGGCCTCGTCAGGACGCTGGGCTGACGAGGCCCTGCGGCTGTTTCGGCGCCAGGCGGAAGGTGTAGTACAAGGCGGTCAGCAACACCAGGAACGCCGGGCCGATGTACAGCGCCACGCGGGTGTCTTCGAAGTACGCCATCAGCCCTACCACCAGCACCAGGAAGGCCAGTGCCAGGTAGGAGCTCAGTGGCCACAGCCACATGCGGTATTTCAGCGCCTTGCGCTCGGCAGTGGTGAGCCCGGCGCGGAACTTCAGCTGCGCCAGCAGGATCATCACCCAAGTCCAGATCGCGCCGAAGGTGGCGATCGACGTCACCCAGACAAAGACCTTTTCCGGCACCAGGTAGTTGGCCAGTACGCCCAGCAGCAGCGCGCCGATCGACAGCAGCAGCGCATTGCGCGGCACGCCGTTTTTCGAGGTGCGGGCAAAGGTGGCCGGGGCCTGGCCATTCTGCGCCAGGCTGTAGAGCATGCGACCGGTGCTGAAGATACCGCCGTTGCACGACGACAGTGCTGCAGTGATGACCACGAAGTTGATGATGCCGGCAGCGGTCTTGATACCAAGGCGTTCGAAGGTCATGACGAACGGGCTGCCCTGGCTGCCGATCTCGTTCCACGGGTAGATCGACAGGATCACGAACAACGCCCCTACGTAGAACAGCAGGATGCGCCAGAACACCGAACCGATAGCCTGCGGAATGGTTTTTTGCGGGTTGCGTGCTTCGCCGGCGGTCAGGCCGATCATTTCCACGCCCAGGTAGGCGAACATCACCATCTGCAGCGACATCAGCACGCCGGTCACGCCGTTGGGCATGAAACCGCCATTGCTCCACAGGTTGGAGATACCCATGGCCACGCCGTCGTTGCCCAAGCCGAAGGCAATGATGCCGATACCGCCCAGGACCATGGCAATGATGGTGACGATCTTGATCAGGGCAAACCAGAACTCGAACTCACCGAACGCCTTGACCGCCACCAGGTTGACCGCGCCCATGCTGCCCAGCGCCGCCAAGGCCCAGATCCAGCGGGGGACGTCGGGGAACCAGATGCCCATGTAGATGGCTACGGCGGTGATTTCCGCCACGCAGGTCACCAGCCACAGGAACCAATAGTTCCAGCCGGTGAGAAAGCCCGCCAACGGGCCGAGGTAATCCTGGGCATAGCGGCTGAACGAGCCGGCAACGGGGTTGTGCACGGCCATCTCGCCGAGGGCACGCATGATCACCAGGATGGCCAGGCCACCAATGATGTAGGACAGCATGATGGCTGGGCCGGCCATTTCGATGGCTTTGGCCGAACCGAGGAAAAGACCGACACCGATACAGGCGCCCAGCGCCATCAGACGGATGTGCCGTTCGCCAAGTTCACGCTTCAGAGGGCCGCCCTGAGCGGTCTCGGCGTGGGCAGGGTGGTTGCCGACGGGCATAGCAATACAACCTCATTTTGTTATTGGATTTGACCTTCGTGCAGCACCGGCCGCGCCGATAGGCGGGACGTAGACTTGCCGGGCTGGCCTCGTGGGCCGGCCCGTGTGCCGGCGTAGAGCGTCCGGCAGGGCGAAGGGGGCGAGCAGTATAGGAAGCTCCCTGTAGGGATTTTCACTGTATAAACGGGGAAATTCGGCGAGAAATCTCGCCCCTGTGGGCGCGGCCTTGAGTCGCGACAAGGGCTGCGAAGCCGCCGTAAAAATCCTGTAGCCACCTTAACAACATCGCCTCACCCCGAAACCCACACCAAAGCCGCATATCCCTACGCCACTTTTCTCGCCCTCTTACAAATTTTTCACCTAACCCGGTCAACGTCTAAGCTTCAGACAAGCAAGACGAAAATACCTGGCCGGATTGAAGACTATGGGCGCACTGTGGCAATCGGAACCAACCAGAACGGAAGCACCCGCAACCCCTCCGGCCGAGACGCCACCTGTAAAGTCCCCACGTCAGCGTCGGCTCTGGTGGCGGCTGATCATCCTCATCCTGCTGGTGGCCATCATCGCCCTCGGCTTTGCCGCCTATGACGAATTCCGCACCTCTAACCTGCAATCGCGGGAATTCAGCAAACTGGCCACCACCCTGACCTATTCGCTGCAGCCAGGGCCCAGCGATGCCATCGTCTACCCCGGTGAAGGCCCCTTCGACAAACGCCTGGGCTACAGCGCGCTAGGCGAATTCCTGCCGCGGTTGCTCAAGCGCGACTACCTGATCAGCGAACAGGTGAAATTCTCGCCAGCGTTGATGGACTACGTCGATCACGGCCTGTTCGCCCCCTATATCGAGAAGATTCAGGCCGGCCTGTCGATCACCGACTGCCGTGGCGACACGCTCTACCAGTACAACTACCCGCAACACCTGTACCCGGACTTTGCGGCGATCCCGCCGGTGATCGTCAACAGCCTGTTGTTCATCGAAAACCGCGACCTGCTCGACAGCAAGGACCCGCGCAACAACCCTGCGGTCGACTGGCCGCGCTTCGCCAAGGCGGCCTACAGCCAAGTGGCCAAGTACTTTGCCCTGCCCGGCCAGTCGGCTGGCGGCAGTACCCTGGCGACGCAGCTTGAGAAGTACCGCCACTCACCGGACGGCCTGACCGTTTCTGGCGCCGAGAAGATTCGCCAGATGATTTCTGCCAGCGTGCGTGCCTATCAAGGCGGCCCGGACACCACCGAGGCGCGCCAGCGCATCGTGCGCGACTACCTCAACAGCGTGCCGCTTTCGGCTGTGCCGGGCCACGGCGAAGTGCATGGCATGGCTGAGGGCCTGCGGGTGTGGTACGGCGCCGATTTCGACCAGGTCAACCAGGCCCTGACCTCGACCGCCCAGGACCCTGAAAGCCTGGCCGCGCGTGGCCTGGCCCTGCGCCAGGTGCTGTCGTTGATGATCGCCCAGCGCCGCCCCTCGCATTACCTGTCCAAAGGCCGGGTCGAACTGGCCGAACTCACCGACTCGCATGTTCGCGTACTCGCCGCCAACCAAGTCATCGACCAGCCGCTGGCCGACGCGGCGCTGGCCAGCAAGGCGGTGTATCGCGACTGGGTGGCGCAACCGACCATCGTTCCGATCATCACCAACAAAGGCATCAGCCTGGCCCGTAATCGCCTGGCGGCCATGCTCAACCGCCCGCTGTACGACCTCGACCGCCTCGACCTGTCGGCCACCAGCACCTTGCAGGCCGACCTGCAGATGCAAGTAAGCCAGTACCTGAAAAACCTCTCCGACCCCGAGTTTGCGGCACAGATCGGGCTGATCGGCGAGCGCCTGCTGACCGCCAAGACCACCGACCAGGTGCGCTACAGCTTCACGCTGTTCGAGCGCACCGAAGACGGCTCGCGGGTGCGGGTGCAGACGGACAGCACCGACCAGCCCTTCGACATCAACGAAGGCAGCAAGCTGGAGTTGGGTTCTACCGCCAAGCTGCGGGTGCTCACCACCTACCTTGAGATCATTGCGGAGTTGCACGACAAGTACGCCGGCAAACCTGCTGCCGAGCTGAAAAAGGTCGAGGTGGCCGAACTGGACCGCCTCACCCAGTGGTCGCTGGAATGGCTGATGCAAAACAGCAAAAACCAGAACCTCGATGCGATGCTCGACGCCGCCCTGGAACGCAAGTATTCGGCCAATACCGGCGAAGCCTTCTTCACCGGGGGGGGCATGCACGTGTTCAACAACTTCCGCAAGGAAGACAACGGCCGCAACCCGACCCTGAAGATTGCCCTGCGCGAGTCGATCAACCTGCCGTTCATCCGGCTGATGCGCGACGTGGTGCGTTATGTGACCTACCAGCAGCCGTTCAACCGGGTACCGCTGCTCAAGGACGACGCCGACCCACGCCGCCAGGAATACCTGGCCCGCTTTGCCGACAAGGAAGGCACCAACTACCTGATGCGGTTCTGGAAGAAGTACCAGCGCAAGACCTCGCAGCAGCGCCTGGACACCTTCCTCGACAGCATGCGCGTGACCCCACAGCGCCTGGCGGCAGTGCACCGTTACCTGTTCCCCGAAGCCGGCCAGGAAACCTTCAATGCGTTTGTGCGCGCCCACAGCAAGGACGACAAGATCGCCCTGGGCAAGCTGACCGACGGTCGCCTGTCGGAGATGTACGACGCCTACGGCCCAGGCAAGTACGACTTGCCCGACCAGGGTTACATCGCCAAGGTCCACCCCCTCGACCTGTGGCTGCTCGGCTACCTGCTCAAACACCCAAGCTCGACGCTGACCGAAATGGTCAATGCCAGCCGCTTCGAACGCCAGGAGGTGTACGGCTGGTTGTTCAAGAGCCGTCACCAGGGCGCCCGCGACAGCCGCATCCGCACCATGGTCGAGATCGAAGCGTTCCTCGACATCCACCAACGCTGGAAGCGCGTGGGCTATCCGTTCGACCATCTGGTGCCGTCACTGGCCACCGCCATCGGCAGCTCGGGCGACCGCCCGGCCGCCCTCTCCGAGCTGGTCGGCATCATCCAGAACGACGGCGTGCGCCTGCCCACGTTGCGCATCGATACCCTGCACTTCGCCGATAACACGCCCTACGAGACCAAGCTGGTGAGTGACCCGGACCGCGGCCAACGGATCTTGCCGGTGGAGGTTGCTCGTGCGCTCAAAGGGGCCATGTCGCAAGTGGTAGACGCGGGTACCGCGCGGCGTATTTCCGGCAGTTTCAAGCTGCAAGACGGCACGCCGCTGGTGATGGGCGGCAAGACCGGGACCGGCGACAACCGCATCGAAAGCTTCGGCGCTGGCGGCCGCTTGATCGGCTCGCGTTCGCTGAACCGCACTGCCACGTTCGTGTTCTTCCTGGGCGATAACCACTTCGGCACATTGACCGCGTTCGTACCGGGGCGCACGGCGGAAGCCTTCAAATTTACCTCGGCATTGCCGGTGCAGGTGCTCAAGGGCATGGCACCGATCCTCATGCCATACCTGCAACCGGGCAACCCGAATGAGTGCAAAGCGCCCCAGGTAGCCATGCATGGGAATAACCCATCAACTATTTAGTTGATAATCATCTGCATCTAGGGCTTGTCTTTAGATATATCTTGAGTAATATCTTAAGATATATCGCACAAGACGGAGCCCATGATCATGCGCGAACATTCACCCCACGACCCTTTCGAGCGACGCCCCGGCCGCGGCGAACGCGGCCCACGCGTATTCGCCCCCGGCGACCTCAAGCTGCTGATGCTGGCCTTGCTGGCTGAGCAACCTGGCCACGGTTACGACCTGATCCGCCAGATCGAGAACCAGTTCGACGGCAGCTACAGCCCAAGCCCCGGCGTCATCTACCCGACCCTCAACTTCCTTGAGGAAGCCGAGCTGATCAGCGGCCAGCCCCAGGGCAGCAAACGCCTCTATGTCATCACCGATGCCGGCCGCAACGCCCTGGCCGAACAAGCTGTGGCCCTTGACGGCGTGCGCATGCGCATCGAAGTCAGCAAGCGCGCCCTGCGCGGCCACGACCGCCCACCCGAGATCCACGAGGCGGTCGGCAACCTGCGCCATGCCCTGCACATGCACAGCGGGCGCTGGACACCCGAAGAAATCGAGCGCGTCCGCGACCTGCTCAACACCACTGCCAAGGCCATCGCCTCCGGGCCGGCCAACCCTGTTTCGGAGAACACCCCATGAGTGACACCATTCACCGCGTCAACCACGAGATACGCCAACGCCGCCTCGAGGTGCTGCGCGTCACCGACCTGACCCCGCGCATGCGCCGTATCACCCTGGGGGGCGCGGAACTGGCGGGCTTTACCAGCGTCGGTACTGATGACCACGTCAAGCTGTTGTTTGCCGAAACGCCGGAGCAACAGCAAGCGATCGAAGCACGCAATCTGGGCCGCGACGGTGGCGCACGCCCCACCATGCGCGAATACACCCCGCGGCGCATCGACCTGGTCGGCCATGAGCTGGACCTCGACTTCGTCCTGCACGGTGATGGCCCTGCCTCCACCTGGGCCGCCCAGGCTAAACCGGGCCAGTACCTGAACATCGCCGGCCCACGGGCCTCGATGGTGGTACCGGACATCTTCGACAGCTACTTGCTGATCGGTGACGAAACCGCGATTCCTGCAATCGGGCGGCGCCTGGAAGAACTGCCTGCGGGGCGCCAGGTGCTGGCGGTGATCCAGATCGAAGACGAACAGGAGCGCCAGCCGCTGCCAAGCAAGGCACAAGTGGACGTGATCTGGGTACGGCGCCAGGAAGAAGACCTGCTGGCGCTGCTGAAGAACCTGACCTTGCCGCAAGGCAGGCTGTACGGTTGGGTAGCCCTGGAAAAAGCCCTGACCCGCCAGGCCAAGGCCTTGTTGCTGGAGAAAGGCGTGCAGGAAGATGCGCTGAAAGCGGCTGCCTACTGGCGCGCCGACGGTACTGCGGACGACGCGTGATGGGCCCGGGTACAAACAACCTGACAGTCACCAGAGCCCGCTAAATCAATGATTTAGCGGTTGTTCCATGACAGAGCGGCCGCGCCACCGGTCCAGGCCAAGCAGCACCAGGCCAATCGCCCAGAACCCCGCCAACACCCCCAGCGCATTGAGCATCACCCGCCCATACCCGAGGCTCGCCACGTCGATGAACGGGTAGGCATACACGCCAATCTCACTCCCCCGCCACAGTGCATAGGCAAAATACAGCGCCGGGTACAGCGCCCAGGCCGCCAGGTGCCACAGCCGCAACCTGCCCTTGGGCACGGCAAACCACCAGTACACCACGAACAGCGCGGGCATCACATCGTGCAGCAACTCGTCCGCCAGCCACTGCCAGCCCTCGGGCTGCCACAGGTGGCGCAACAGCACGCTGTAGGCCAGCGCCACCAGCACGATACTGGCCGCTACAGCAGAACTCACCGACGGCAGTAGAAAGAAGCGCCTGGCGCGACCCTCCCGGCCGAATGCCGCATAACTCAGCACCGTCGCCACCAGGGTGTTGGTCAACACGGTGAAGTAGCCGAACACGTTGACCAGGCCGCCAATCAGGCTGGCCTGCTCCTGCCAGCGCGCCAGCAATACCAGGTAGACCTGCACGGCCAGGCCGAACCAGCCGAGCACGGCGGCCAGGCACAGCCACGGGTGGCGCCGCATCTCAGGCGTTGCGCTGCAGCTTCACGTACAGCTGCTCGACCTTCTCCCGCGCCCAAGGGGTCTTGCGCAGAAAAGTCAGGCTCGACTTGATGGTCGGGTTGCTCTTGAAGCAGCGCACGTCGACGCGCTCGGCAAGGCCCTGCCATTGGTAGTGAGCCACCAGCTCGGTGAGGATCTGCTCCAGGGTCTTGCCGTGCAGCGCGTTGTGTTGGGCCATGCTCATGCCAGTGCTCCAGCGTGGGAAAGGTGCGCACCTTACACGAGTGTAGTGGCCGGGCAACCTCAAGCCGCTTGAAAAACCGCTGGCCAGAGGCAAAACCCTTGTGATGAAATAGCAATGTTATACAGTTACATTACAACCGCCTCTGCCAAGGAACGCCCCATCCCCATGCTGTACATCCCGCTCCGCCTCTCCCCCCTCGCCGTCGCGCTCTGGCTGGCCTCATCCCCCAGCCAGGCCGTTGAACTCGAACCCCAGGTGATCACGGCCAACCCGCTGGGCAACCGCCAGCTGGCCGCCCCAAGTACAGTGCTCGAAGGCGACGACCTGCTGCAGCAGCAACAAGGCAGCCTCGGTGAAACCCTGAACAAACAGCCCGGTGTCGCCTCTACCTGGTTCGGTCCAGGCGCCAGCCGCCCGGTGATCCGCGGCCTGGACGGCGACCGCATTCGCATTCTGCGCAACGGCGTCGGCGCCCTGGATGCGTCGTCGCTGTCCTACGACCACGCCGTGCCGCTCGACCCGGTGACCGTGGAGCGCGTCGAAATCGTCCGCGGCCCCGCCGCCCTGCTGTATGGCGGCAATGCGATCGGCGGGGTGGTCAATACGTTCGACAACCGCATCCCCGATGCCCCCATCGAAGGCATCCACGGCGCTGGCGAGCTGCGTTATGGCGGTGCCGACACCACCCGCAGCAGCGCCGGCAAACTGGAGGCCGGCAACGGCGCCTTCGCCCTGCACCTGGACGCCAACAGCCGCCAGTTCAACGACCTGCGCATCCCCGGCTACGCCCGCAGCTCTAAAGTACGGGATGCCGACGAGCCGGGCAGCAAGCACCGCCTGCAGAACAGCGACGGGCGCCAGGATGGCGGAGCGATCGGCGGCGCCTACCACTGGGATCACGGTTATGCCGGCTTGTCATACAGCCGCTATGACAGCAACTACGGCTCGGTGGCCGAGCCTGGCGTACGCCTGGACATGCAACAGGATCACTACGGGTTCGCCTCCGAACTGCGTGACCTGGACGGCCCGTTCAGCTCGGTCAAGGTCGATGCCGGTTATACCGACTACGAACACCGCGAGATCGAACAAGGCGAGGTGCACACCACCTTCAAGAACAAGGGTTACGAGGCGCGCATCGAGGCACGCCATCAGCCGCTCGGGCCCGTTGAAGGGGTGATCGGCGCCCAGGTCAGCCGCAACGAGTTCTCGGCACTCGGCGAGGAGGCTTTTGTGCCGCAGACCGATACCGACAGCCTGGCGCTGTTCATGCTCGAACAATGGCAGGCCACCGAGCGCCTGAACCTGAGCCTGGGCGCGCGTCTGGAACACACCCGGGTCGACCCAGATGCCAAGGGCAACGAAACCTTTTCCGCCGCTGACAGCGCCAGCAGTTTCAATGCTTTCAGCCTGTCATCGGGGGCGGTGTATCAACTCGACCCCATATGGTCGTTGGCCGCCAACCTGGCCTACACCGAGCGCGCCCCCACCTTCTATGAGTTGTATGCCAACGGTGCGCATGTGGCCACGGGGGCCTTTGAGGTGGGCGATGCCAGCCTGAACAAGGAAAAGGCCATTTCCGCCGACCTGGCCCTGCGCTTCGACAATGGCACCCACAAGGGCAGTGTCGGCGTGTTCTACAGCCACTTTCGCAATTACATTGGCCTGATCGGCACGGGCAACCTGCGTGAAGGCCATGACCACGACCATGGCGAAGATGACCATGATCACGATCATGACCACGACCACGGCGGCTTCCCGGAATACCAGTATCAGGGCGTACGCGCGCGCTTCTATGGCATCGAAGCGCAAGACCGCTGGCAACTGGTGCAGAACCGTTACGGCAGCTTCGCGCTGGAACTGTCCGGCGACTACACCCGGGCCAAGAACCTCGACAGTGGCGAGCCACTGCCGCGTATCGCACCGCTGCGGTTGAACAGCGGGCTGGTCTGGGAGCTGGATCGTTGGCAGGCGCGGGTCGATGTGCAGCACGCCTCGTCGCAACATCGCAAGCCGGGCAATGAGACAAGCACCGATGGCTACACCACGCTGGGCGCCAGCGTGGGCTACCGCTTCGACATCGGGCAAAGCCAGTGGTTGGCGTTTGTGCGGGGTGAAAACCTGACAGACCAGACGGTACGTTATGCCAGTTCGATTCTGCGGGACATCGCGCCAGCGCCTGGGCGCAGTGTGCAAGTCGGGTTGCGTACGTCGTTTTGAAGTCCCCGGGGGGGGCGCTTTGCGCCCCTTCGCGGGTCAACCGGTCCCACAGGGTGGGCAAACGTCAGTACCGCCTGGGACACTGTTACAAGTTCAACAACAATCAACTGCGACAATTTGTCTTTTTTTCTTACAACTTCCCCTATATCCTCCCCGCCGCAAGCTGAATCGCTTCATCGAATCCACCTTGTTGCCATTTCCATTGACGGGCTCGCCCTTCGATGCCCTTGCCGTTTGTTCAATAATCAAAAGATAGCGCTATCTCATGTTTCTGTTGCCCAAAAACTGTTTCATCGGCCTCGCCTTGACCACACTTGCCGCCCCCACCAGCGCCAGCGAGATGTTCGCCAGCGATTCCCCCTGGATGCTGGGCGACTGGGGCGGTACCCGCAGTGAATTGCAGGCAAAAGGTTACGACTTCACCCTCGGCTACACCGGCGAGATGGGCAGCAACCTGCACGGTGGCTACGACCACGATCGCACCGCGCGCTACAGCGACCAGTTCACCTTCGGCAGCCACCTGGACCTGCAGAAAATTTTCGGCTGGAACGACACCGAGTTCCAACTGACCCTCACCGAGCGCCACGGCGACAACATCAGCAACGACCGTATCAACGACCCACGCGTCGGCGGCTTCACTTCCGCCCAGGAAGTCTGGGGCCGTGGTGAAACCTGGCGGCTCACGCAGCTGTGGGTGAAACAGAAGTATTTCGACGGCGCGCTGGACGTCAAATTCGGCCGCTTCGGTGAAGGTGAAGACTTCAACAGCTTCCCCTGCGACTTCCAGAACCTGGCCTTCTGCGGCTCGCAGGTGGGCAACTGGGTCGGCGGCATCTGGTACAACTGGCCGGTCAGCCAGTGGGCCCTGCGCGTGCGCTACAACCTGGCCGACACCCTGTACGCCCAGGTCGGCGTGTACGAGCAGAACCCCTCCAACCTGGAATCGGGCAACGGTTTCAAGCTCAGCGGCAGCGGCACCCAGGGCGCGATCATGCCGATCGAACTGGTGTGGAGCCCACGGGTCAATGGCCTGAAAGGGGAATATCGCGCCGGCTACTACTACAGTAATGCCAAGGCACAGGATGTGCTCGACGACAGCAACGGCCAGCCGGCCGCCCTCAGTGGCGCCGCCTACCGCAGCCGTTCGAGCAAGCACGGCATGTGGCTCGGCGCCCAGCAGCAGGTCACCTCGCTGGCGTCCGATCAGTCGCGCGGCCTGAGCCTGTTCGCCAACGCCACTTTGCACGACAAGAAGACCAATGCCATCGACAACTATGTTCAGGCAGGACTGGTATACAAAGGGCCTTTCGATGCCCGCGCCAAGGACGACATCGGCTTCGCCCTTGCCCGCGTGCACGTCAACCCGGCCTATCGCAAGAACGCCCGCCTGGCCAACCAGGCCGCCGGCCTCGACGACTACGACAACCCTGGTTTCCTGCCTGTGCAGGACACCGAGTACAGCGCCGAGCTGTACTACGGCATTCACCTGGCCGACTGGCTCACGGTGCGCCCCAACCTGCAGTACATCCGCCATCCGGGCGGGGTGTCGCAGGTGGACGGCGCCCTGATCGGCGGCCTGAAAATCCAGAGCAGTTTCTGAACCCACTTTTTGACCTAACGGAGAACCTACGATGAGCACTGAAGGTGCCAAGAATGGAACCCGCTGGCTACCGCGCCTTCTGGGCGTGCTGCTGCTGCTGATGGGCCTGGCCCTGCTGGCTGGCGGTATCAAGCTGAGCCAGCTGGGCGGATCGCTGTACTACCTGATCGCAGGCATCGGCTTTGCCTTGTCCGGCATCCTGCTGCTGGCCCAGCGCCGCATCGCCCTTGGGCTGTATGGCCTGGTGCTGCTCGGCAGCACGGCCTGGGCATTGCTGGAAGTGGGCCTTGACTGGTGGCAATTGGTACCGCGCCTGGCCATCTGGTTCGCCATCGGCGTGGTTCTGCTGCTGCCATGGGCGCGTCGCCCGCTGATTGGCCCGGCAGCCAAGGCCAACACCGCGCTGCTCGGCGTTGCAGTGCTGGCCTCTGGCGCCTGTGCCCTGGGTAGCCAGTTCACCCACCCCGGTGAAGTGTTCGGCGAAATCGGCCGCGAGAGCAGCGAGATGGCCAGTGCCGCGCCCGCCATGCCCGACGGCGAATGGCAGGCCTACGGCCGCACCGAGCATGGCGACCGCTACTCGCCACTGCGCCAGATCACCCCGCAGAACGCCTACCGCCTGGAAGAAGCCTGGCGCATCCGTACCGGCGACCTGCCGACCGACAACGACCCGGTGGAGCTGACCAACCAGAACACCCCGTTGAAGGTCAACGG
>Ga0213828_1000422_pt1 | contig 41578 bp, 31 predicted proteins | sample MC6MC0897MG_FD_180664 | JGI IMG/M metagenome (GOLD analysis project Ga0213828, IMG submission 180664) | Enriched soil aggregate microbial communities from Iowa State University, Ames, United States - MC6-MC0897-MG | ecosystem: Environmental > Terrestrial > Soil > Unclassified | place: USA: Iowa...
GCCACTTAACTTTTGGCTTTAACGGATTGGATATGACTGAACAGCAACCTGTTGCAGTTCTGGGCGGCGGCAGCTTCGGCACCGCCGTGGCGAACCTGCTGGCGGAAAACGGTGTGCCGGTGCGCCAGTGGATGCGCGACCCGGAGCAGGCCGAGGCCATGCGCGTGAACCGCGAGAATCCACGCTACCTCAAAGGCATCCGCGTGCACGATGGGGTCGAGCCGGTCAATGACCTGCTGGCAACCTTGCAGGCCTGCGACCTGGTCTTCGTCGCCTTGCCGTCCAGCGCTTTGCGCAGCGTGCTGGCGCCGCATGCTGCGTTGCTGCGTGGCAAGTGCCTGGTTAGCCTGACCAAGGGCATCGAGGCGCAAAGCTTCAAGCTGATGAGCCAGATCCTCGAAGAAATCGCCCCCGAGGCCCGCATCGGCGTGCTGTCGGGGCCAAACCTGGCCCGCGAGATCGCCGAGCACGCACTCACCGCCACGGTGGTCGCGAGCGAAGACGAAGCGCTCTGCCAGCGGGTGCAGGCCGTGCTGCATGGGCGCACCTTCCGCGTCTACGCAAGTGCCGACCGCTTCGGCGTCGAGCTGGGTGGCGCGCTGAAGAACGTCTACGCCATCATTGCCGGCATGGCCGTGGCGCTGGGCATGGGCGAGAACACCAAGAGCATGCTGATCACCCGTGCCCTGGCCGAAATGACCCGCTTTGCCGTGAGCCAGGGGGCCAACCCGATGACCTTCCTTGGCCTGGCCGGGGTCGGTGACCTGATCGTCACCTGTTCATCGCCCAAGAGCCGCAACTACCAGGTAGGTCACGCGCTGGGGCAAGGCTTGAGCCTGGAGCAGGCCGTCAATCGGCTGGGCGAGGTCGCCGAAGGGGTGAACACCCTCAAGGTGCTCAAGGCCAAGGCCCAGGAAGTTCAGGTGTACATGCCGCTGGTGGCAGGCCTGCATGCCATCCTGTTCGAGGGCCGTACCTTGAACCAGGTGATCGAGCACCTGATGCGCGCCGAGCCGAAGACCGACGTCGATTTCATTTCCATCAGCGGTTTCAATTGAGCCGTCCGCGGCCCTCATAAAGCAAGGAGCGAGTCATGAACGATACGCCCGAACGCGCCCAGCGCGAGTCGATCATCCTGCGGGTACTGTGGATGCTGGTGTTCCTGGTGGTCTGGCAATTGGCCGAACTACTGCTGGGCGGCCTGGTGCTGGTGCAGTTGATCTACCGCCTGGTGTACGGCGCGCCCAGCGCCAGCCTGATGAACTTCGGCGACAGCGTTAGCCAGTACCTGGCGCAGATCGGCCGCTTCGGCAGCTTCCACAGCGACCAGAAGCCTTGGCCATTCGCCGACTGGCCAGCGCCCCGTGCGCCAGAAGGCGAAGCACCGCATGCCGTGGCACCGGCGCCGCACCCGGTGCGTGACGAAGAGCCCAAGCTGTGAAGCTGTGGGTGCTGCGCCACGGTGAGGCGGAGCCGCGGGCCAACACCGACGCCGAGCGGCGCCTGACCAGCCATGGCCGCGAGCAGGTCCTGCACAGTGCCGCGCGCCTGCTCGGGCAGCCGTTGCAGGCGATCATCGCCAGCCCCTACGTGCGTGCTCAGCAGACGGCTGCCCTGGTGCACGACACCTTGGGTTTTGCCGAACCTGTGCGCACCGTGCCCTGGCTGACGCCGGAAAGCGACGTGCAGCAGGTGATCGGTGAAATCGAACGGCTGGGCCTGGAACACGTGCTGCTGGTCAGCCACCAACCGCTAGTGGGGACGCTGGTCGGTGCCCTTGAACATGGTCATCTACAGCAACCGGCGGCCATGAGTACCGCCAGCCTGGCGGAGCTGGAGGGGGACTGGCCACTGGCCGGCCTGATGAGCTTGCGCGCGCTTAACGCGCCGTCCTGATGCCTGGCAACTGGCATTATTGTCAGTTGCCGCTGCACTTGGCAGCTTGCTAGCGTTGCCCCTATCCGACGAGTGGATGGCAGGGAGCGATTGATGAAAGGGCAGATGCAGGCGTTGTTACGCTCCGCGGACTTGCAGCCCACCGTGGACAAGGTGGAGGAAGGCGAGTTGCTCGACTTTGCCCAGTACAGCCTGCTGCGCGATTCGGCCGACGCCAAGCTCTATCATCTGATGGGCAAGGTGCGTGGCCATCACGGGCTGGAAGCCAGCGCCAGGCAACAGGGCGAGGAAGACCTGCGTGCCCTGCAAGAGGCCTGCCTGCGGGTTTCCCACTTGCTGCAGACCAGTTGCCTGGCATTGCGCAGGCTGCAGCTCGACTACCATGACCAGCGTCTGGCCCGCGAAGTGCTCGAGAGCCAGTTGGCCTACATGCAGGCCTGCCTGCAACGTTCACTGGTCAGTCTGGATCGCAGCAGATGACCTGATAGCCCTCGCCGATGACCTTTCCAAACATTGCCGAGCGGCCTTGCGATGCACACAATGGGCCATCATCCCCCGTCCGGACCAGGCGCCATGTCGCAGCACATCTTCTTCGCCCACGCCAATGGTTTCCCGTCTGCCACCTACGGCAAGCTGTTCGCCGCCCTGGCGCCGGACTATCAGGTCCGCCACCTGGCCCAGCATGCCCACGACCCGCGCTTCCCGGTGAATGAAAACTGGCAAAACCTGGTCGATGAGCTGCTGCACCATCTGGCGCAACAAGACGCGCCGGTTTGGGGGGTGGGCCATTCGCTGGGCGGGGTGCTGCACCTGCATGCCGCCTTGCGTTGCCCCGAGTACTACCGCGGGCTGGTCATGCTCGACTCGCCGGTGCTGACCCGCGCCGATCAATGGGTGCTGCGCACCGCCAAGCGTTTTGGCTTCATCGACCGCATCACCCCGGCAGGCCGCACCCTGGGGCGTCGCGAGGCGTTCGCCGATCGCGACAGCGCACGGGACTACTTCGCCAGCAAGCGCTTGTTCCGGCATTTTGACCCCGATTGCCTCGAAGCCTATCTGGAGCACGGCCTGGAGCCTGCCCAGGATGGCTTGCGCCTGCGTTTCGACCCGGCTACCGAGATCAGTATCTACCGCAGCATCCCCCACGCAAGCCCTGCGCCTGCCCGGCAATTGCAGGTGCCACTGGCGATGGTCTGCGGTGAGCGCAGCAACGTGATCCGCCGTCATCACGCGCTGGCGGTGCGCGGCATGGCACAGGGTGAGTACCACAGCGTGCCGGGCGGGCACATGTTCCCGCTGGAGCGCCCGACCGACACCGCCAGCTTGATCAAGGGGCTGTTCGACCGCTGGAGCCAGGCATGAGCGCGCACATGCAGGAAATCCGCCTGAGCCTGGGCCATATCGAGCTGGCTGCTCACCTGTTCGGCCCCGAGGACGGCCTGCCGGTGATCGCCCTGCACGGCTGGCTGGACAACGCCAACAGCTTCGCCCGCCTGGCGCCGCGGCTGCAGGGCCTGCGCATCGTCGCCCTGGACCTGGCCGGGCATGGTTACTCGGAGCATCGCCCGCCTGGGGCGAGTTATGCCCTGGCCGACTATGCCCACGATGTGCTGCGGGTTGCCGAGCAGTTGGGGTGGCAGCGGTTTGCCCTGCTGGGCCATTCGCTGGGGGCAATCATTTCGGTGCAACTGGCGGGCGCCTTGCCGGAGCGCATCAGCCACCTGGCGTTGATCGACGGGGTCATCCCTCCCACGGGCGCCGAGCAGGACGCAGGTGAGCGCCTGGGCATGGCATTGCAGGCGCAGTTGCGCCTGGACGGCAAGCGCAAGTCTGTCTACCCGGCGCTGGAGGAGGGCGTGCAGGCGCGCATGAAGGGCATGGTCGCGGTCAGTCGCGAAGCGGCCGAGCTGTTGGCCCAGCGTGGGCTGATGCCCGTGCCGGGTGGTTACAGCTGGCGCAGTGACAGCCGCCTGACCTTGCCATCCCCTACACGCCTGAGCCACGTCCAGGCCATGGCCTATGTCAGGCGGGTGAGTTGCCCTGCCTGCCTGGTGGTGGCTGCCGATGGCATGCTGGCGCGCCACACCGAGTTGCTGCAGCAGCTACCCTTTGAGCAGGTGACGCTGCCTGGTGGCCATCATCTGCACCTGAACGATGAACAGGGCGCGGCCCTTGTCGCAGACTGTATCAATCGCTTCTTTGGCTTTGCTTGACTTGCACCGGACAAGTGCCGAGGCTTGGCGGGTTGAACAGGGAGACAACCATGCAAATGCCAGACACGCTGGACCATAACTTCGGTGCCCAGCACCGACTGGGCTGCCGATGAGCGCGCCCGTAACCCTCCGCACCACCTTCGCCGCCTGCCTGATGCTCGCCAGCCCGTTGCTGTGGGCCGACAACCTGCCCGTCCCCGTGGACGCCAAGGTGGTCGATCAACGCCCTGCAGTGGAGCAGGAGCGCGTCTACCCCATGGGGCCCCTGCGCAAGATCAGCGGCCGCCTGCGGGTCGATGACAAGGTCGAAAGCCGTGGCCAGGTCAGTTCGGTCACCTATGAACTGCCGGTCGAGCGCAGCGCCCGCGAAGCGTTCACCAGTGCTCGTGAAGCGCTGCAGCACGACGGCGGCTACCCGCTGTTCTGGTGCCAGGGCCGTGATTGCGGCGAGGCCAGCCTGTGGGCCAACGATGTATTCGCCAATGCCCGTTTGAACGGCGGTGACGAGCAGCAAGCGTTCATTCTGTTGCGTCGCTCGGCCGAACAGGCCGACACCCTGGTCGCACTTTACAGCGTCACCCGTGGCAACCGCCGCGCCTACCTGCATGTCGAGGAGTTCGTCGCCGCCAGTCCGCTTGGCGAGTTGCTGCCGACCGCCGGCACGGTGCTGCGCGAAATGCGCGACACCGGCAAACTCGACTACCCTGACCTGAGTACGCCGCAACCGGCCTGGGTGGCCCTGCTTGGGCGCAGCTTGAACCTGGACAGCACCCTGCGGGCCAGCCTCAGTGGCGCCAACGCCGAGGCCTGGCGCGAGGCCTTGGTCAATGCAGGCGTGCGCAGCAGCCGCCTTGAAGTCGGTACCGCAGCCACCGAAGGCCTGCACCTGGAACTGATCCGTTGAATGAGCGTCACCATGGCCAATAATGATCGCCTGCTGGTCCAGATCGTGCTGCTGGCGCTACTGGGTGCTGCCCTGTGGGTCATGGCACCGTTTATCTCGGCACTGCTGTGGGGCGCCATTCTGGCCTTTGCCAGCTGGCCGCTGATGCGCTTGCTGACGCGCGTGCTGGGTGGGCGCGAAACCCTGGCGGCGAGCCTGCTGACCACGGCCTGGATCCTCATCGTGGCCTTGCCGCTGGTGTGGCTGGGGTTCAACCTGGCCGACCATATCCGTGATGCCACGGCGTTTGTCCGTGATGTGCAAGTCGATGGCCTGCCCGATGCACCGGCCTGGCTCGGCAGCGTCCCCTTGGTGGGGGAGCGCATGGTCAACTGGTGGCAGTCGCTCGACCAGCAAGGCGCGGCACTGATCGCGTCGATCAAGCCCTACCTGGGCCAGGTGGGCAACTGGTTGCTGGCACGTAGCGCGCAGATCGGCAGCGGCGTGCTGGAGCTCACCCTGAGCCTGGTCTTCGTGTTCTTCTTCTACCGTGACGGCCCGCGTTTGTCGGCGTTCGTGCTGCGCCTGCTGCAGCGCTTGACGGGTGACCGCGCCGATTATTACCTGGAGCTGGTCGCCGGCACCGTGCAGCGGGTAGTCAACGGTGTGATCGGCACCGCAGCGGCCCAGGCCCTGCTGGCGCTGATCGGCTTCCTGATCGCTGGCGTGCCGGGGGCGATCGTGCTTGGCCTGGTGACCTTCATGCTCAGCCTGATCCCGATGGGGCCGCCGCTCGCGTGGATCCCGGCGACGGCCTGGCTGGTGTGGAAGGGGGATTACGGCATGGCGATCTTCCTGGGCATCTGGGGCACCTTCGTCATCAGCGGCGTGGACAACGTGCTCAAGCCCTACCTGATCAGCCGAGGGGGCAATCTGCCGCTGGTGATCGTGCTGCTCGGGGTGTTCGGCGGGTTGATCGCCTTTGGCTTCATTGGCCTGTTCATCGGGCCGACCTTGCTGGCGGTAGGATACAGCCTGCTGCTGGACTGGAGCCGCAACGCCGAGCAGCAGACGCCGTAGGCGCGGCCTTGCGAGGGGCCGCGCCTGCAGCAGTTGCTAGTACTTCCACGTCACCGAAGCCGTCAGGTTGCGTGGTGCGCCAAAGTTGGTGGACCCCGCCGACTGGTACAGCGACAACAGGTACTTCCTGTCGAAGACGTTGTTCAGGTTCAGCGAAGCGCTCCAGTTTTCGTCAAACGTGTAGCTGCCCATCACATCGACCAAGGCGTACGCGCTTTGCCGAACCGCGGCTGTTACCATCGGCCTCGGTCGCGCTTTGCCACTGCACCCGGCTACCTACGCGCGCTTGCGGCATGCCGGGCAGGCGGTAGGTGACACTGCCGCGCAGCGTATGGCTTGGCACGTATCGACGGGTTTTCTCGCCGTCGTCATCCTCGATGTGCACGTAGGTGTAGCCTGCGGCCAGTTCCACACCTGGCATCGCCTCACCGGAAGCTTCCAGCTCCACACCCCGGCTGTTGTTGTCTTCGCCACGGTAAGCGTACTGGCCGTTGATGATCTCTCCAGTGGTCACCGCCACGTTTTGCTGCTCGGTCTTGAACACTGCTGCAGTGACGGTGAGCCGATGATCGAGCAGGCTGCCCTTCACGCCTACTTCAGTGCTTTTGCCTTCCAGCGGTTCGATCACGCCCCCGGCCGAGCTGCGCAGGTACTGGGGTTTGAAGATCTCGGCCCAGCTTGCATACAGGCTCCACTGATCATTCAAGTCGTAGACCAGCCCGGTATAGGGCGTCACTTTGCCGTGCACCCGGGTGTCGTGCGCCGCACCATAGCCCATACCCTCACCGTCGGCGCTGAGCATCCGGGCACCGGTGATCCAGTGCAGGTCGTCGGTCAGGCTGAAGCGCGCGCCGGCATAGAGGCTTTTCTGGCGGTCGGTGAAATGCTGGGTATTGAGCTCGTCGGTGTACGTCAAAGGCGGTTTTACGACTGCCCCGGCAAGTGCGTCGGCAAGGCTGACGATTTCATTGCCGGAGGCGTTGCGGTAGTAGCCACGCTCATCATGGCGGCTGCGGCCATAGTTGGCGCCCAAGGTCAGTTCATGCTGGCGACCCAGCAGCGCGAAAGGCCCAGACAACTGTGCTTCGCCGGTGAGCTGATGCTCGGTGCTGGTGGTTCGGTTGATGTAGGCAAACACATCGTCGGCGGTGGCGGGGATGGCATAGAGCATCTGGGTGTCCTGATGCTGATTGGTCCCGGTCACGGTGACCTTGCCTTTCCACCCCGCGCCAAAATCGTGTGCCAGCTCGGCAAACGCCCGTTGTGTGTGGATGTTCCAGTAGGTCCAGGGTTGGCCGATGCTGGCGCTTCGGCTGCTGTAGTGGATGGGATTGCCCGCGTAGTCGGCCATCGGCAGGGCACCCCAGGTGCTGCCGTTGGAATCGCTCTTCTGTTCGGAAAAACCGACGGTCAGGGTATCGGCGTCTGACAGGTCGAAGGCCAGTAGGCCTGCTGTTACATTGATTTCGTGGCTGTAGCGATCAAGGTACGAATTGCCCTTGTCATGGGCGTAGATGAAGCGCCCGCGCACCTTGCCGCTGTCACTCAGCGGGCCGCTGACATCGACGTCCACCCGGCGGTTGTCCCATGACCCGGCACTGGTGTTGAGCCTGGCCTGGAAGCTGTCGGTCGGGCGCTTGCGCACGAAGTTGACCGTGGCAGACGGGTTGCCTGCGCCGCTCATCAGGCCGTTGGCGCCATGCAGTACATCGATCTGCTCGAATTCGGCCAAGTCCTGGTCACCCAGCAGCACACCGGATGAGAAGGGCATGCCCATGCCGTCGTACTCGAAGTTGTCGATGGTGAAACCGCGCGAGGTGAAGGCGGTGCGGTCGGTCTCGAACTGTTCGACGGTAACCGTGGGGGCGTTGCGCAGTGCATCTTTCACACTGTTGAGCTTGAAATCGTCGATCTGCTCGCGGGTAACGGTCGACACCGCCTGTGGGGTTTCCCGGTTGCTCAAGCCCAGGCGCGTGGTGCTGGAGGCGGGTTTGCCCTGATAGCCACGGCGCTGCTCATCAGCCTGGGCCAGTTGATACTGGACCTGGGTGGGCGCCAGCAGCACTTCGTTGCCCTGGCCCTGCGTCTCGCTGGGCACCAGGTAGAGCGTCGCTGCGTCGGTGCGGGCGAAGTTGTAGCCACTGCCTTGCAGCAACCTGGCCAGGCCCTCTTCGGCCGAGAAACGGCCTACCACGGCGGGGCTGCGCAGCGTTGCATCGACGTTGCCGTCGAGCAGCACGTTCTGCCCGGATTGTTGGCTGAACACCAGCAACGCCTGGCGCAACGGCTGTGCCGGGATGTTCAGTGACAGTTGCTGCATCGACCTCGCAGGGGCCTGCCCAGGTGCGGCCTGCGCCGGGAGGTTACCGACCAGCAGCGTGCAGGCCAGTGCTGCGCCCAGCGCTTTGCGCTGCCAGTGAGGATGAAGTGTGGTGTGCAGTTTGTGTCGGTTGGCCATTCAGGCGTGCCCCATGCAGTGCAGATATGCGAATAAATCTCAGTGCCGTTAAGACGCATGGGGCATCGGAATGTCTGATGGCGCTTTGAAATTTTTCAGGCGGGGTAGATCAGCGTGACCAGGTCGGTGTAGCGCGTGGTACGTACGGCAAGGGCCCGGGACAGCACATCGAGCATCTGGTCGGGGTGGTCGAGGTTGAGAATCAGGCTCACGCGTCGGGCGGCCAGTTGCTTGTCCATGATGAAAATCCGGCCCTTGCGCCAACGCTGCAGTGCATCGACCACGGTCAGCAGCGGCTCATTGAAAAACACCAGCCGGCCATTGCGCCAGGCCAGCATCTGCGCCAGCTCCGCACGCTGTATGTCACCCGTCGCACGTGCGCTGAAACTGAGCGAAAGGCCTTCTTCCAGCTCTGTCTGCTGCCCGGCCGTCAGCACTTGCACACGCCCTTGGCTAACCGCCACCAGCCCCGCGTCGTTTTCGCACGACACGCAAAACTCGCCTTCACGGGTGTGCAGTCGCCCAGCTTGGGTGTTGATACTGAACTCACCCGCAGCACTCGGCCGAACCCTGAAAAACGCTTGGCCGTGAAGCAGTTCGACTGCCCGGCGGGTCGCTGAAAAGTCCAGGTTCATCGCCGTGTGGCCGGCCATTTCGACCGTCGAGCCGTCGGGCAGGTACGCGATGCGGCGCTCGCCCACGGCGGTGCGCAGGTCGGCGAACGGTGAGTCCACGCCGTTCAGCCACAACGTGCCGGCGCCTGCAGTCACTGCTGCAGCACTGGCGGCCAGCCCCAGGCCGACGAAGCGGCGCCGGGAAAGCCGCGCCGGGGCCACAGGGGCGGCGGCGGGCGAGGGCTGCAGCAGCAGCGCCGAAGCGGCCCACAGGTTTTCAAGTTCGGCATAGGCCTGGGCATGGCGCACATCAGCGGCCATCCACGCCGACCATGCCGCCCGTTGCTCAGGTGTGGGCGCACCGCCGTGGAACAGCGCAAACCAGGCGTTGGCCTGGTGGCTGATGTCATCGGCAGCGGTGTGATCCATCGGCTCCGGCTTCACTGGGACATGCCCTGTTTCAACAATTCCAGTGCCTTCACCATACGGCTGTACGCCGTCTTGGGGGAGATGCCAAGCCGTGTACCGATGTCGGCATAGGTCATGCCTTCGACCCGTACCATCAGGAACACCTCGCGGCACGGTGCAGGCATGTTCTGGATCACGGTGTTCAGCGCGGCCAGTTGCTGATTGGCAATGGCGGCCTGTTCCAGCGTTGCGCTCGGCTGGGCCGTCGCGTGCGCTTCCTGCGAGTCGAGCGGCTCGCTCTTGCGGTGTTGCTGACGGCGGGTGTGGTCGATGAACAGGTTGCGTGCGCTGGAAAACAGGTAAGCGCGAAAGTTCTCGATGCGGCTGCGGCCCATCTGCTCGGAAAGCCGGATGAATGCGTCCTGGGTCAGGTCGGCGGCGGTTTCCTTGCAACGCAGGCGGCGGTCCAGGTACTCCTGAATCTCCTCGCGATGGGCAAGGTAGAGGGCCTTGAGATCTGAACCGGACATGGGGCCACCTTAGCGGGCGTGTGAACGAGGGCGGCAAAATAGCACAAATGAGAATTGTTTTGATTGGTGTTTTTCGCGCGTCACCTCGCGTTTTTACGCATTCTTTATGCCTTACCTCACCCCTCGATCTCGCCCCTTTACGCCCCTCCCTCGGACAATTCCCTCAAAGCGGCCCAAGCCGCACCACGGGGAGCTTCACACATGAACATGCTCGACGGGCTGTCACTGCTGCTGGCAGTGGCATTGGCTATTTACCTGCTGGTGGCGCTGCTGCGCGCCGATCGCAGCTAGGGAGTGGCCATGCACAGTTACGACTTTGCCTTGTTATTGGCGTTTTTCCTCATCGTGCTACTACCGGCACCTTGGCTCGGGCGGTTCTACTACAAAGTGATGGAAGGCCAGCGCACCTGGCTGTCACCGGTATTGGGCCCGGTGGAGCAGGGCTGCTATCGGTTGGCGGGCGTTCGCGCCGACCAGGAGCAGAACTGGAAGCAATACACCCTGGCCTTGCTGGCCTTCAACCTGGTCGGGTTCCTGCTGCTGTTTGCCGTGCTGTTGCTGCAGGGGTATCTGCCGCTCAACCCACAGCACCTTCCCGGCCAGGAATGGTCGCTGGCGTTCAACACCGCCGTGAGCTTCGTTACCAACACCAACTGGCAGGGCTACAGCGGCGAGGCGTCGGTCAGCTACCTGAGCCAGATGCTCGGCCTGACCGTGCAGAACTTCGTCAGCGCCGCCACTGGCCTGGCGGTACTCGTGGCGCTGTGCCGCGGTATTGCCCGTCGTTCGACCGCCACCCTGGGCAATTTCTGGGTCGACATGACCCGCGCCACCCTCTACGGCCTGCTACCGCTGTGCCTGGTGCTGGCGCTGCTGCTGGTCTGGCAGGGCGTGCCGCAGACTTTTGCCGACTACGCCCACGCGCTGACCTTGCAAGGCAGCGAGCAGACCATCCCGCTCGGCCCGGCGGCCAGCCAGATTGCGATCAAGCAACTGGGCACCAACGGTGGTGGCTTCTTCGGCGTCAACTCGGCGCACCCGTTCGAAAACCCCAGCGCCTGGAGCAACCTGTTCGAGGTGGCCTCGATCATCCTCATCCCGGTGGCGCTGGTGTTCACCTTCGGCCACTACGTGAAGGACCTGCGCCAGAGCCGGGCGATTCTGGCCTGCATGCTGAGCCTGTTCCTCATCGGTGGGGCTACCGCGTTGTGGTCCGAACATCAGCCCAACCCGGCACTTGAAAGCCCACAGGTTCAACAGAGCGCGCCGATGGAGGGCAAGGAAAGCCGCTTCGGTACCACCGGCTCGGTGTTGTGGACAGTGACCACCACCGCCGCCTCCAATGGCTCGGTCAATGCCATGCACGACAGCCTCAACCCGCTGACCGGCATGGTCGCGATGGTCAACATGATGGTGGGAGAGGTGATCTTCGGCGGTGTGGGCGCGGGGCTCTACGGCATGCTGTTGTTCGTGCTGATCGCCGTGTTCCTGGCCGGCCTGATGATAGGCCGCACGCCGGAGTACCTGGGCAAGAAGCTGCAGGCGCGTGAAGTGCAGTTGCTGGTGGCGACCTTGCTGGTGATGCCGGTCGGTGTGCTGGTGCTGGGTGCCGTCGCCGCCAGCCTGCCGGGGCCGGCGGCTGCGGTGAGCAACCCGGGTGCCCATGGCTTCAGCCAACTGCTGTACGCCTACACCTCGGGCACCGCCAATAACGGCTCGGCGTTTGCCGGTTTCGGTGCCAACACGGTGTACCACAACCTGATGATCGGCCTGGCCATGCTTATCGGCCGCTTCGGTTACATCCTGCCGATACTGGCCCTGGCTGGCAGCCTGGCGGCGAAAAAGAGCGCGCCCCAGGGGCTGAACAGCTTCCCCACCCACGGCCCGCTGTTCACCGGCCTGTTGCTGGTGACCATCTTGCTGGTGGGGGGCCTGACCTTCCTGCCGACCTTGGCCCTTGGGCCAATCGCCGAATACCTGAGCCTGGGCTTCTGAGGAGCCGACCATGAACATGCCCATTGCTGATGTAAAAGCCCCTCGCAACGCCAAGGACCAGACCCGCTTCGCCGCGCTCTGGCGCCCGGCCCTGGTCCAGGCCTTCGTCAAGTTGGACCCGCGCCAGCTCAAGCGCTCACCGGTCATGCTGGTGGTTGCCCTGACCGCTGTGCTCACTACCGTGTTGTGCGTTGCCCCTGGTAGTGGCGTGAGCACGGCTGTTGCGGTGCAGATCGCCCTGTGGTTGTGGTTCACCGTACTGTTCGCCAACTTCGCCGAAGCCCTGGCCGAAGGCCGAGGCAAGGCCCGCGCCGACAGCCTCAAGGCGGGGAGCCAGGGGCTCACCGCCCAGCGTCGCGACAGCGCGGGTGTATTCCAGACGGTTGCCGCCAACGCGTTGCGCAAGGACGATGTGGTCAAGGTGGTCGCCGGTGAGCTGATCCCCGGCGACGGCGAAGTGCTCGAAGGCATCGCCGCCGTCAACGAGGCGGCCATCACCGGCGAGTCTGCCCCGGTAATTCGCGAGTCCGGCGGCGACCGCTCGGCGGTGACCGGCAACACGCGGCTGGTGTCCGACTGGCTGCTGATCCGCATCACCAGCAACCCGGGCGAGTCGACCCTGGACCGCATGATCGCCTTGGTCGAGGGGGCCAAGCGGCAGAAGACGCCTAACGAGATTGCCCTGGATATGCTGCTGATCGGCCTGACCCTGATCTTCCTGGTCGTGGTGGTGACCTTGCAGCCGTTCGCCCACTTCGCCGGCGGTAGCCTGCCGTTGATCTTCCTCGCCGCGCTGCTGGTGACGTTGATCCCCACCACCATTGGCGGCCTGCTGTCGGCCATCGGCATTGCCGGCATGGACCGCCTGGTCCGGCTCAATGTCATCGCCCGCTCCGGCCGTGCGGTGGAAGCCGCTGGCGACGTGCATACACTGATGCTCGACAAGACCGGCACCATCACCTTCGGCAACCGCCGTTGCAGTGCCCTGCATGCCGCCACCGGGGTAACCGCCAAAGAGTTGGGCGAGGGCGCCTTGCTCGCTTCGCTGGCCGATGACACCGCCGAAGGCAAGTCGATCGTCGAATACCTGCGTCAGTTGCACGACTTTGTCGAACCGGTCACCGGGCAGTTCGAGGCCATTGCCTTCAGCGCCGAGACGCGCCTGTCAGGCATCGATTTCCAGCAGCATCGCTACCGCAAGGGCGCGGTCGATGCGGTGCTGGCCTTTGTCGGCATGCAGCGCCTGGAAATGCCCGCCGCGCTGGCCCGCGAGGTCGAGCGGATTGCCCAGAGTGGCGGCACACCGCTGCTGGTGTGTGTCGACAAACGCCTGCTTGGGGTAATCCATCTCAAGGACGTGGTCAAACCGGGTATTCGCGAGCGCTTTGCCGAGCTGCGCAAGCTGGGCATCCGCACCGTGATGGTGACCGGTGACAACCCGCTGACCGCCGCTGCCATTGCCGCCGAGGCGGGGGTCGACGACGTCCTGGCCGAGGCCACCCCAGAGAAGAAACTGGCGCGGATCCGCCAGGAGCAGAACGACGGCCGCCTGGTCGCCATGTGCGGCGACGGCGCCAACGACGCCCCGGCGCTGGCCCAGGCCGACGTCGGCATGGCCATGAACGATGGCACCCAGGCGGCCCGCGAGGCAGCCAACATGGTCGACCTGGACAGCGACCCGACCAAGTTGCTGGATGTGGTTCAGGTCGGCAAGGAACTGCTGGTGACCCGCGGCGCCTTGACCACCTTCTCGATTGCCAACGACGTGGCAAAGTACTTCGCCATCCTGCCGGCCTTGTTCGCCGCCATCTACCCGCAGCTGGGCGTGCTCAACCTGATGCACCTGGCCAGCCCGCAGAGCGCGATCTTGTCGGCGATCGTGTTCAACGCGCTGATCATCATCGCGCTGATTCCGTTGGCCTTGCGCGGTGTGCGGGTGCAGGCGGCGAGCGCGGCCCACCTGTTGCGGCGCAACCTGCTCATCTACGGCTTGGGCGGCATCATCGTGCCGTTTGCCGGGATCAAGCTGATCGACATGCTGCTCAATGCCCTGCACCTGGTCTGAGGAGGCCGCCATGAACACTTATGTACGCCCGGCCCTGAGCCTGGCCTTGCTGATGACGTTGCTTACTGGCGCACTGTATCCGTTGGCGGTGACCGGTATCGCCCAGGTCGCCTTCCCTGAACAGGCCAACGGCAGCCTGGTGCGCGACGCCCAGGGCCAGGTGCGCGGTTCGGCCCTGATCGCCCAGGATTTCCAAGGCGATGGCTGGTTCCATTCGCGGCCTTCGGCAGGGGCCTATGCCACGGTTGCCAGCAGTGCCAGCAACCTGTCGCCGAGCAATCCGGCCTTGGCCGAGCGGGTGGCCAGTGATGCTGGCGCGCTGTATCGAACGCAACAAGGCCCGGTGCCTCAAGCCTTGCTGACGACCTCGGGCAGCGGCCTGGACCCGCATTTGCCGCCGCAGGCCGTGGCCTACCAGATTCCGCGTGTGGCTGCGGCCCGCAAGGTGCCGGAGGAGCGCTTGCAAGCCTTGCTTGAAGAGGCCACCCTCCACCCATTGATCGGGCCGCCTGTGGTCAACGTCCTGGCACTGAACCAGGCCTTGGAGACGTTGGGGCATTGAGACGGGGGCCTGCAACGCAGGCCCAACGATCCCCGCATTATTGAAGGATGACACATGAGTGATTCCGCCCGCGCAGACGCGCTGTTGGCCAACCTGCCGCGCGCTGGGCGCGGCAGGCTGAAGGTGTTTCTCGGCGCCGCACCCGGGGTGGGCAAGACCTACGCCATGCTGCAAGCCGCCCACACCCAGCAACGCCAGGGCGTGCAGGTGCTGGCCGGGGTGGTCGAGACCCACGGCCGCGCCGAAACCGAAGCGCTGCTCGGCGGCATGCCCCAGCAGCCACTGCTGCGCAGCGATTACCGCGGCGTCACGCTTGAAGAAATGGACCTGGACGGCCTGCTCAGCGCGGCGCCAGCCCTGGCCCTGGTTGACGAGCTGGCGCACACCAACGCACCCGGCAGCCGCCATGCCAAGCGCTGGCAGGACGTGCAGGAACTGCTCGCCGCCGGCATCGACGTCTACACCACCGTCAACGTGCAACACCTGGAGAGCCTCAACGACAAGGTCCGCGACATCACCGGCGTGCAGGTGCGTGAAACCCTGCCGGACTGGGTGCTGCAGGAAGCTTTCGAACTGGTACTGATCGACCTGCCGCCCCGCGAGCTGCTCGAACGCCTGCGCGAAGGCAAGGTGTACGTGCCGGAGCAGGCGCGGGCGGCCATCGATGCGTACTTCTCGCAGACCAACCTGACCGCCCTGCGTGAACTGGCCATGCAGACGGCCGCCGCCCAGGTCGATGCCGACCTGGCCCACGGCTATCGCCAGCGCGGCCAGGAAGCCCCTGCCTTGCGCGGGCGGCTGTTGGTTGGCGTCGATGGCGACGACCAGGCCGAACGCCTGGTGCGCCATGCCAGCCGGGTGGCTCAGCGCCGTCACTTACCCTGGAGCCTGGTGCACGTGGACAACGGTCGCCTGCGTGACGAGGCGGCGCGTCAGCGCTTGCAGGCTGCGCAGCAACTGGCCGAGCGCCTGGGGGGCGAAGTGGTGCTGTTGCGGGCCGGCGAAGTGGCGCGCACGTTGATTCAGCATGCGCTCGAACGCCGGGCCAGCCTGGTGCTGGTGGGGCAGTCGCGCGATCGCCTGCGTCGACGCCTGTTGGGGGCGGGGGTTGCGGCGCGGCTATTGCGCGAAAGCCATGGGCTGGAAATCAACGTGCTCGACCGCGATGCCCAGCCGCAACCGGCCCGCTCGGCGGTCAAGCGTGTGTGGGTGTGGCGGCATTATCTGCTGGCCCTGCTAGCCACCGTCATGGCGGCCGGCCTGGCTTGGGCGGTGTCGAGCGTGCTGGCGCTGCCTAACATCTCCTTGGTGTTTCTTGCTGCAGTGTTGCTGGTGGCGGTACGCAGCAGCCTGGGGCCGGCGCTGGCGTGTGCGGCGTTGTCGTTCCTGACGTACGACTTCTTGTTCATCCCGCCGAATTTCTCCTTCAGCATCCAGCGCGAAGAAGACGTGCTAACCCTGGTGTTCTTTCTGCTCATGGCCGCCCTCACGGGTAACCTGGCAGCCCGTCAGCGCCGCCAACTGCAGGCACTGCGCGAAACCCAGGCACAAACCAGCCAGCTGCTCGACCTGTCGCGTCGGCTGACCGTCGCCACCGACCGCCAGGCAGTGTTCAACGCCGCCGGCCAGCACCTGGACGGCTGGCAGGACCTGCACGTGTGCTTGCTCGAACGTGATGCCGAGGGCCTGTTGCGCGTGGCCAGTGGCGAAGCCCACGCACTGAGCGACAACGAACGGGCCGCTGCCGACTGGGCCTGGCAACACGGTCAGGCAGCGGGCCAGGGCAGCGATACCTTGCCCAATGGCCGCTGGTGGTGGTGGCCCTTGGCGGTGGAGGATCAGCCGCTAGCCCTGCTCGGCGTGCGCTCGCGCACTGGCGACCCGCTCAGCGACCCGCGCCGGCGCCTGCTCACGGCCCTGGGCCAGCCGCTGGCCCAGGCGCTGGCCCGCGCGCGGCTGGCCGAACAGCTGGAGGCCGCGCGCCTGCACGGCGAAACCGAACAGCTGCGCAGCGCCTTGCTTGCGTCGGTGTCCCACGACCTGCGCACGCCGCTGACCGCCATGCGCGGCAGTATCGACAGCTTGCTGGCGCTGGGCGAGGCGATCCCCGAACAAGACCGGCGCGAACTGCTGGAAGGCACGCGCGACGAGGCCGAGCGCCTGGACCGCTACATCCAGAACTTGCTCGACATGACCCGCCTGGGCCACGGCGGCCTCAAGCTTGCCCGTGACTGGGTAGCCCCCGTAGACATCGTCGGCAGCGCGCTCAACCGCCTGCGTGTGGTGCTGGCGCCATTGCGCGTGCACACCTTGGTGCCGACCGAGTTGCCGTTGCTGTTTGTCCATGCGGCATTGATCGAGCAGGCGCTGGTCAATGTGCTGGAGAACGCCGCACGCTTCTCCCCTGCCAACGGTCGGCTGGAGCTGCAGGTGTCGGTGGTGGACGCACAATTGCACATGGCCGTGCGCGACCAGGGCCCCGGCATCCCCCTGGCGGAGCGGGAGAAGATTTTCGACATGTTCTACACCGCCGCCCGTGGAGATCGAGGCGGGCAGGGCACCGGCCTGGGCCTGGCCATCTGCCAGGGCATGATTGGCGCCCATGGTGGGCAGATCCTGGTGGGTGACGGCATCGATGGCCAGGGCACCGGCATCACTCTATGCTTGCCGCTGCCCCCTCAACCCGAAGCCGAAAGCGAAACCCCATGAGCCAGCCCGCCACCCTTTTGGTCATCGACGACGAGCCGCAGATCCGCAAGTTCTTGCGTATCAGCCTGACGTCCCAAGGCTACAAGGTGCTCGAGGCTGCCACCGGCGGCGAGGGCCTGGCGCAAGCCGCATTGGGTAAACCCGACCTGGTGGTGCTCGACCTCGGCCTGCCGGACATGGACGGCCAGCAGGTGCTGCGTGAGTTGCGCGAATGGAGCGCGGTGCCGGTGCTGGTGCTGTCGGTGCGTGCCAGCGAGGTGCAGAAGGTCGATGCACTGGACGGCGGGGCCAATGACTATGTGACCAAACCGTTTGGCATTCAGGAGTTTTTGGCGCGGGTGCGTGCCCTGTTGCGCCAGGTGCCGCAGGCCGGTGGCGGTGAGGTGGCCGCCAGTTTCGGGCCGTTGACCGTGGACTTCGCCTTCCGCCGGGTGACCTTGGAGGGCGTGGAGGTCGCGTTGACGCGCAAGGAGTATGCGCTGCTGGCCCAGTTGGCCGGGCACCCGGGCCGGGTGATTACCCAGCAGCAGTTGCTCAAGGACATCTGGGGGCCGACTCATGTCGACGATACCCACTACCTGCGCATCGTGGTCGGGCATCTGCGCCAGAAGCTCGGGGATGACCCAATGGCGCCGCGGTTCATCATCACCGAGGCGGGGGTAGGCTACAGGCTGGTAGCGCCAGGCTCGTGAGCGGGCAAGGTGGCATCAGGCCCTGGGCGGCTCTTTTTCGAACAGTTGGCGCATGACCTCCAGATAGCGCCGCGCGCCCAGGCCCAAGGGCCGCGGTTTGACCCAGATGATGTCGACCCACAAGCGTAACCGGCTGGCCATGTTGTCGAAGCGCACCTCGGCCAATGCGCCCGAGGCAATCAACGGCTCAACCAGCGGCTGCGGCAGGTAGGCCCAACCCAGGCCGGATTGCACCAGGTCCAGCGTCGCCAGGTAGCTGTCGGTCAGCCAGATCCGCCGCGACAGCACCATGCGCGGGTCGGAGCCGGTGGCTTTGCCGGAGGCCACGATGATTTGCCGTTGCTCGGCGAATGCCTCTTCCGGCAGCGGCGTGCCGTTGTTGCGCCCGGCGGGGTGGCGCGGTGAAGCAACGGCCACCAGCAGTTGGCTGCCGGCTTCAAGAAACGACTCGCGCTCATCGATCCCGGGCCGTTCGAATACCAGGGCCAACTGCACGCTGCCGTCGTGCAGCAAGCGTATGGCTTCGGCTTGGGTGGCCGAACGTACTTCGATCTCAAGGCTGGGGAATTCCTGCGCGAGGGTTTCCAGGGGCTGGCTCCAGCGGCCGGTCTGCAGCTCGGGCGCCATGGCGATGGTCAGGCGTTTTTCCAGCCCCTTGTGCAGTTGCAGGGCCTGGGCGTCCAACAAGTTGAGCTGGCAGATCACCTGCCTGGCCTGCGGTTCGAGCGCCAGTGCTGCGCTGGTCGGCAAGGCTTTGCGTGTGGCACGGTCGAACAGGGCCAGGTCAAGTTCTGCTTCCAGCTGGGCGATGGCCATGCTCACGGCCGAAGGCACGCGGCCCAGCTTGCGTGCGGCTGCAGAAAACGACCCTGCCTCCAGTACCGCCAGAAAGACTGCAAGAGAGTCGCTGGTAAAGGCCATCGTCAGACCCCTCCTTGGCGGGCTACAAGTCTTCCGACAGGATACGGTCAACGCTGTCGACAAAGTAGTCCACACTCGCCTGAGTGGTACACATCGGCGGTTTGATCTTGAGGATGTTCAGGTAGTCGCCGGTCGGTTGCATGAAGATGCCCAGCTCACGCAGGCGATCGCACAGCAGCAGGGTCTCCTCGGTCGCCGGCTCCAGCGTCTGCCGGTCGCGCACCAGCTCCAGGCCCAGGTAGAAGCCCGAGCCATGCGCTGCGCCGGCGAGCGGGTGCTTGTCGACCAATGCCTGCAAGCGTGCCTTGAAATAGCGCCCGGTGTCGCGGGCGTTGTCCCACAGCCCTTCCTCCTGCATCACGTCCAGCACCGCCATGCCGATGCGGCAACTGACCGGGCTACCCCCCGCCGACGAGAAGAAGTAGCCCTGCGCCTCCAGCGCCTCGGCTATCTCACGCCGGGTGATCACCACGCCCAGCGGCTGGCCGTTGCCCATGCCCTTGGCCATGGTGATGATGTCGGGCACCACGCCTTGTTCCTCAAAGCCCCAGAAGTACTCGCCCAGCCGGCCATAACCGACCTGCACTTCGTCGGCGATGCACACGCCGCCCCGGGCGCGCACCTTGGCATAGGCGTCGGCCAGATAGCCCGCAGGCAGCGAGATGCCGCCGGCATTGCCGTACACCGGCTCGCAAATGATGCCAGCCAGCTGACGGCCACGGCCATCGAGGTCGGCCAGCTTGGCATCGACGTCACGCAGGTAGTCGGCGGCGCTGTCGGCACCGCGAAAACGCCCACGGAAGGTGTTCGGCGCCTCGACCGGGTGCACCCAGTCTGGCCGGGTCTCCAGTGCCTGCGGGTTATCGGCGATGGACGTTGATATGGCGTCGGTGGCCACCGACCAGCCGTGGTAGGCCTCCAGCACGCTGAGCAGGTCGCGCCCGCCGCTGTAGGCCCAGGCCAGACGGATGGCCAGGTCGTTGGCCTCGGTGCCGCTGTTGACCAGAAACACCCGGTCGAAGCCTTCCGGCGCCAGTTTGAGCAGGCGTTCGGAAAACTCGGCGATGGCGGCGTAATGGAAGCGCGAGTTGGTGTTGAGCAGCGACCACTGCCGCGCCGACTCGGCCACCATGCGTGGGTGGCCATGGCCAAGCACGGCAACGTTGTTGAGCATGTCCAGGTACGAACGGCCCTGCATGTCGATCAGGTAATTGCGCCAGCCGCGTTCGACATGCGGCGGTTGCGCGTAGTAGTGCTTCTGCGAGCGGGCGAAGCTTGCGTCGCGGCGTGCCAGCAGCGCCTGCGGGTCGGGCAGCGCTTCGGCGTCGCAGTCAACGCCCAGCAGCGCGGCAGGCGACGGGCATAGCGCCAGCCAGGCTGCGGCCTGGGAGGGCGTGGCGAAGAAGGGAGGGCGGGTAGCGTTATCCAAGCACAGCTGAACGCTGAGCACGCCATGGCTGCTACCCAGTGGTTGACCTTTTGCTACGGCTTGGCCATCCACCGGGGCATCTTCCAGACCCGTGAGCCACAAGGCCCAATGCGGCGTGTGCAGGCAGCCGCGGCCATCGCCATGACGCTGCCAAGTGCCGGCCTCGGGTGCCTGCAGCAGGGTGCCGTTCGGCACCTGCAACTCCACACCCAGCGCGCAGGTGGCAGGTTCTTCGGGGCGGTCGATATGGGTTTGTGACAGGCGATACTGGCCATGCAGCGTGCTCGCCGGGGTCGGTTGTGCGGCCAGCAGGTGCTGATCGAAGCCTGGCTGCTCCCAGTTGCCCGCTTCGCAGTGCGGGCTGAGCACGCCCAGGTCGAGGCGTGCGACCGGCTGGCCGACCAGTTCGGGCAACAGGGGTGCACAACCGGCCAGCTCGGGCTTGCCGGGTTGAAGATCGGCCGCTTGCAGGATAGCCGCCTCCATCAACGCGAAAGGTACGGCGGTAGCGGTGTCGAAGATTTCCCATTCATGCGCGATGTTGTTGCGGATGTACTGGTTGCCCGGCGCTACGGCGAGCTGTTGCTCGCTGCTCAACACCAGTACCGCGGCGCGGTTGAGTACCAACGGCCACAGGGCCCGCAGTTCGGCTTCGTTCAGCGGGTTGAGCGCCTGGTAGGCACGTACCGCCGGCAGAATGCGCAGCGGGTCGCCTTCGGCATGGTGCAGCAGCGCAGCGCAGGTCACCGACAGGTCGGCGATGCGCCAGGTGCGCAGCAGGTCGCCGAAGTCGATCACGCCCTGCAACTGCCACTGGCGCTCGCCATCGCGGGCCCACACGGCGTTGTCGTCGGTCACGTCCAGGTGCACGGCCTGGCAGGGCAGTTGGTCGGCCAGCGGCGCCAGGTGCGCAGCGGCCAGCTGGGTGGCTTGCTCGACACGGGCGCGGTGGCCTGCGTCCTGTAGCACTGGTAGCAGGTGCTGGATCAGTGCCTGGGCGTGCTGCGGGTCCCACTGCAGGGTGCGGCTCAGGCCTGGGTGGTCAAAGTCGGCCAGGGCTTTGTCCAGCCGTGCGCAGAGCCCGCCCAGTTCGGCCATCAGGCGTGGCGGCATGTGTTTGAGGCGGGTCAGCGGCTGGCCGTCGATGTAGTCGAGCAGGCGTACGCGCAGTGGTTGGCCGGCGATGTCCAGTGCCAGCAGCGCTTGGCCGGTTTGTGCGGGGCGTACTGCGGGTACGGGCAAGCCCTGTTCACGCAGGTAGGCCAAGGCGGCGTGCTGGGCTTCCAGTTCGACCTGGGCGTAGCTGCCGTGGCAGGCCTTGAGTACGAAACGGCCTTGGGGGGAATCCAGGCGGAAGTTCAGGTCCTGCTGGCTGCCCAGCGACGTCAGGTTGCCAGCCAGGTTGTAATGCGTCTGCAGCAAGGCTTGCGCCTGGGCTTCGCTTAGCGAGGGGCTGGGCAGGGCGGAGCGCTGGATCAGGGTGGCCAGGGCAGGGGTGGCTGGGTTTAGGCTGGGCATTGGGGGCTACCGTTGGTGCTGGGAGGCGGTAGGGAATTTATGCCCGTTTTGGTTGATGATGGAAGACGATTGTTGTCAGAATTTTTGATGATGAGGTGCATGTCGAAAAATTTGCAGCGCCTATGAGATCGAGCGCCGCCCGCGCGGCGCTTCGCGGGGCAAGCCCGCTCCCACATCTGTTTCGGGCCAATGAGTCCTGTTAAATAGGCGCGCGACCCCTTGTTTGTACGACGCGATATCGAGGCGAGCACCAAAGGCGCCGCGCGCCAATGCTTCAGGCAAAACTGGCCCGAAACAGATGTGGGAGCGGCGGTGCGGCGATCCGACTGGCCCCGCGAAGCGCCGCGCGGGCGGCGCTCGATCTCATAGGCGCTGCTAATCTAACGACATGCCCTTGTAGCCTTCACCTCACCTCAAAAGCTGGCCTTCACCGACACCATGAAATTACGCGGTTCCCCATAGTAGTTGCCAAAGGTCTCTGTCCCGATGCTGGCGTAATAGCGCTTGTCGAACAGGTTGTTGCCGTTAAGCGCCACCGACCAGGTCTCATCGATCCGATACCCGATCCGCCCGTTCCACACCGCATACCCCGCCTGGCTGATCTTCTCGCCACTGGCCGGCGAAAGCCGGAAGTTGTCACTTTGCGCATTCACCCCGGCGCCAATGCTGACCCGCTCCAACGCCCCCCCCAAGGTGTACTCACCCCACAAGCGCAACACATGGCGAGGCACATAGCTGTTGAACGCCGCGCCATTCAAACTGCTGTCGATATCATCCAGCGTCTTGGTCTGGGTATAGGTGTACCCCGCCAGCAACTGCAGCCGCTCGATCACTTCACCGCTGAGCTCGGCCTCGAACCCTTGGGCACGCACCCGGCCGGCGTTCACGTAGCAATAACCATCGGATGACGGGCAAGACGAGTTGAAGTCGGTTTGCGCCTGGTCTTTCTGAATGGTGCGGAACAGGTTGAAGGCGCCGTTCAAACGGCCGTCGTACCAGGCACCCTTGATCCCCAGCTCATAGCTCTGGCCCACCAGCGGTTTGAGCGTCGAGCCGTCTTCTGCCCGGTAGTTGCCTTGCGGGGTGAAGATGTCCGAGTAGCTGGCGTAGGCCGTCAGGTTCTCGTTCAAGTCCAGCAGCACGCCGGCAAATGGTGTGACCTGCCCGGTCTCACGGGTGTTGGAGGGCTGCGATTCACCGCTTCTGATGAAGACGGAATTCGTCTTGGAGTCGTACCAGCTCACCCGGCCACCGACCACCACGGTCAACGGGTCGGCCAGTTTCAAGCGCAGGGTCGAGTAGAGGCCCTTTTGCGTGGTCTTGCTCTTGACCGGCCCGCCGCGCGATGAGTTTTCGATGAAGTAACTGTCATCGGGCTCGGGGATGAACTTGTCGGGGTTGAACACATTCTGGCGCTGCGGCAGAAACGCCACCGAGTAAAAGTCGTCCTTGTTCGAGCGGCTGGCGTTCATGCCCAGCACCAGTTCATGCTGCTGGCCGAACGCGTCGAACTTGCCATCCAGGTAGGCGTCCAGGCCGTAGTCGACCTGGTCGTAGTCATACATGCTGCCCAGCATGCCGGTGGTGTCGATGCCGGGCGTTACCGCGCCCGAAGCGAAGGCGTACTTGATGTCCTGGGTGTTCTTTGTATAAACACTGGCAACTTTGAGCTTCCAGTCTTCATTGACCTGGTGGGTGAGGTCGCTGAACACGGTAGTGCGCTTGCTGCGCCAGGTGTTCCAGGAGGGGTCGAGGCAGGTCGAGCGGCTGAGGTTGAGGTCGCTGCGGTCCTTGTAGCGCGGCAGGCCACCCCAGCACGGGTTGGCGTCGACATCTTCATAGGCAACGCCCAGCCCCAGGGTCGTGTCGGGGCTCAGGTCGAAGTCGAGCGCGCCGTAGTACACCTGGTCCTTGCGGTTGGCGTCGTCTACAAAATAGTGCCGGCTCTGCTCGGCCACCACCGCCCGGCCACGCAGGGTGCCGGCCGCGTTCAGCGGGCCGCCGGTGTCGATCTGCCCGCGGTAGTTGTCCCAGCTGCCACCGGACAAGGTGATGTCGGTATGCGCATCGGCAAGGCCACGCTTGCGCACGAAGTTCACCCCGCCTGCAGTGCCGCCCGAGCCCTTCATCATGCCTGCAGCGCCGCGCAGCACTTCGACCCGGTCGTAATACGCCATGTCACTGCTGAAGCTGTCGGCCTGGACATACAGGTTGCCCATGTCCAACGGCACGCCGTCGTACTGGTACTGGCCCGACATGCGGAACCCGCGCGAGTAGAAGTATTTGCCGCCCATGGTCGAGTCGTACACGGTAATGCCCGGCGTCTTCTCCATGACCTGGTCGATGGTGTACAGGTTCTGGTCGTCCATCATCTTGCGCGTCATCACCGTGACCGATTGCGGCGTCTCCTTCAGCGAGTGCTCGCCCTTGCCGATGGTCACCGCGCCGGTGGTGTACGAGCCGCTGTTTTCAGTGGTCGCGCCCAGCACCTGGCTGGTGATGTTGGTGGCCCCCAGCTCCATCGCCGAACCCGAAGACGGCACGGCCCGCAGCACATAGGTACCGTTTGACTGCGGCTCGGCCTGCAGGCCGCTGCCTGCCAGAATCTGGGTGAAGCCTTCGCTGACACCGAATGCCCCTTTGAGCCCTGCGCTGTGCAAGCCGTCGGTCTGCTTGGCATCGAACGACAGCGCAGCCCCCGCTGCACTGGCATAGCGGCTGAGCACTTCGGTCAGGCTGCCCCCGGCAATGTCGAACGTCCTGACGCCGTTCTGCTGCACCGGCACCTGTGCCGCGAACGTCATCATGGGCCAGGCACCCGCAGTGGTTGCCGCCAACAGCCCGACTTTTACCGTCGTCGCCAGACGACCACGCTTGAACACTCCAGACATGCCAATCCTCCCCCAGAAAACGATCAATGAATCCCATTGGGGGATGAGCCGAACGATGCGAACAAAAAGTGCAAAAGCGCCGGAAGTTTTTTCAACTCACAGCGCCAGTGGGCTGTCAGGCGGTGACACGTTGACCCAAAAACGGCTGAAGCGCGTGACGCGCAGCGCAAAGCCACTTTCCAGCGCCGCCAGCGCCCGGTCGGTGTCATCGATCGGGAATGCGCCCGATACCTTCAATTGCGCAATGCGCGGATCGCAGCGCAGCACCCCGCTGCGATAGCGCGACAGGTCGGCAAGCAGTTCGGCCAAGGGGCGATCGAGGGCAATGATGCTGCCTTGCTGCCAAGCCCCCACAGACGCGTCGTTGCGCCGTAGTGCCCCCACCGAGCGGTCAGAAAAGGCAATGGATTGCCCAGCCTCCACACGCACGGCCAGAGCACCGCTGGTCGCCCTGACTTCCACCGCTTTTTCAAGGACCGCCACTTCACCGCCCAGCGCTTGGGCGCGCACGATAAAGCGCGTGCCCAGCGCGCGTACCTGGCCATGCCGGGTGCGCACCGTGAACGGCCGTTGCGCGGGGTCGACAGCAGTGGTGACCAGAATCTCACCGCGCAGCAGTTCCAGCACCCGTTGCTGGCCGTCGTACTTGAGGTTCACCGATGTGTCGGTGTTGAGCAGCAGCGAGCTGCCATCTGCCAGGCGAAATGCGCGGCGTTCACCGACGGCGGTACGGTAGTCGGCAAACTGTTGCTGGGCAGTGTCGCTGCGCCAACCCAGCCAGCCCAGCGACGTCGCCGGCACCACCACGACCACACTGCGCAGCAACTGGCGCCGAGAGCGCTCGGCACCGCGCAGGGCTGGTGCCGCCAGGGCGCCGGGCACGCTTGTCATCTGCTCGGCCACGGCGGCCATGCGTTGCCAGGCTTGACGGTGAACCGGGTCGGCAACCAGCCAGTCGTTCCAGGCGCGGCGGTCGGCATCGGTTGCGATGCCCGAATGAAGCCTTGCGTACCAGCGGGCGGCGACGCTGATGGCTTGCAACTCGGCAGGCGAAAGGCTCATGCCTGTTGCAACTGCATCAAGCAGCAATGCTCCATGGCCTTGGCCATGTAATTGTTGACGCTGCGTACGCTGATGTTCAGTTGCTCGGCAATCTGCGGGTAGGTCAGGCCATCGAACTGCGACAGCATGAATACCTGCTTGACCTTGGTGCCAAGCCCTTGCAGCAGACGGTCGATTTCCACCAGTGCCTGCAACAAAATCGCCTGTTCCTCCAGCGAAGGCTGCAGCGCTTCGGGCAGGGTAGCCAAGGCCTCCAGGTAGGCTTGTTCCAGTGAACGCCGGCGGATCAGATCGATCAACAGGCCTTTGGCGATTCTCGACAGGTAGGGGCGCGGCTCGCGGATGTCCAGCGCGCTGCGTGCCTTGATCACCCGCACGAAGGTGTCTTGCGTCAGGTCGGCGGCATCGAACGCATTGCCCAGGCGCTTGCGCAGCCAACCATTGAGCCAGCCGTGGTGCTCGCAGTACAGGTCGTTGACGGCGCTACGCAGGGATAGATCGTTGGCGGACATGGTGATGGAATAGTTCGCGAGTGGTAATGAATCTTATTGTCGTGCCGGCTGTGGTTGCTTTGCAAGCGCCGCGCTGCTGACGAATGTGTCTTTGCCTCCACGAACGGGTCGCTGCCCTACAGCGATTGAAGAAACGCACGAATCGCCTGGCGCGCCTGGGCACCGAGCGCTACGTAGCGTTGCCGGGCTATTTCGGCCTCACCGTCATGCCAGACAATGGCCTCCTCCAAAGGCTTGAACAGCGCCGCCTCGAAACCTCAGCCTGATGTATCAACTTCCAAAAACGCCGCTTCCAGCAACTGCCGCGTATACGCATGCTGCGGCGCATGGAAGATGGCCTGCGCATCCCCTTGCTCCACCACCTGCCCCTGCTTGATCACCATCAGCTGATGGCTCAACGCCTTGACCACTGCCAGGTCGTGGCTGATGAACAGGTAGGTCAGGTTGTACTTCTGCTGCAGGCTGCGCAGCAACTCCACCACCTGCCGCTGCACCGTCCGGTCCAGCGCCGACGTCGGCTCATCCAGCAGAATCAACGCCGGCTTCAACACCAGTGCCCGTGCAATCGCAATGCGCTGGCGCTGGCCGCCGGAGAACTCGTGCGGGTAGCGGTGCCGGGTGCGCGGGTCCAGCCCCACTTCCTCCAGCGCCGCAATGATCGCCGCCTCTTGCTCTTCAGCCGTACCGATGCGGTGAATCCGTAGCCCTTCGCCCACGATGTCCGCCACGCACATGCGTGGGCTCAGGCTGCCGAACGGGTCCTGGAACACCACCTGCATCTGCCGCCGCAGCGGGCGCACTTCCTTCTGGTTCAACCCTTCGAGGTGCTGGCCATGAAAGCGAATGCCGCCCTGGCTTGAAATCAAGCGCAAGATGGCCAGCCCGAGCGTCGATTTGCCCGAGCCACTCTCACCGACAATCCCCAGCGTCTGCCCCTGGGGCAAGCTGAAGTTGATGCCGTCCACCGCCTTCACATGGTCGACCGTGCGCCGCAAGAAGCCTTTCTTGATCGGGAACCAGACCTTGAGGTCATCCACTTCAAGCAACGGCGCACCGACCGGGTTGTGGGCAGGCTGGCCGCTTGGTTCGGCATTGATCAGCATCTGCGTGTAGTGATGCTGCGGCGCACTGAACAGCGTCGCGCAATCGGCCTGCTCGACAATCTGCCCACGTTGCATCACGCACACGCGGTGGGCGATCCGCCGCACCAGGTTGAGGTCATGGCTGATCAACAGCAGCGCCATCCCCAGCCGCGCCTGCAGTTCCTTGAGCAGGTCGAGAATCTTCAACTGCACGGTCACATCCAGCGCCGTGGTCGGTTCATCGGCAATCAGCAACTCCGGCTCGTTGGCCAGCGCCATGGCGATCATCACCCGCTGGCGCTGGCCGCCCGACAGTTCATGGGGCAGTGCCTTGAGGCGTTTGTGGGGGTCGGGAATACCCACCAGCTCGAGCAGTTCCAGGGTCCGTGCGGTGGCTTGCTTGCCGGTCAGGCCCTTGTGCAGCAAGAGGATCTCGTTGATCTGCTTCTCGATGCAGTGCAAGGGGTTCAGCGAGGTCATCGGCTCCTGGAAGATCATCGCAATGCGGTTGCCACGAATATGCCGCAGGGCCTTCTCGCTCTGCTGCAGCAGGTCCTTGCCCTCGTAGTGGATGCTGCCGCTGGGGTGGCGGGCGAGGGGGTAGGGCAGCAGGCGCAGGATCGAGTGGGCGGTCACCGACTTGCCCGAGCCGCTCTCGCCGACCAGGGCCAGGGTCTCGCCCTTGCGGATGTCGAAGCTGATGCCGTCGACCACGCGGTTGACCTGCTCGCCGGTGACGAACTCCACCGCAAGATCACGCACTTCGATCAGGTTGTGTTCGCTCATGTCATTTCCTTGGGTCGAAGGCATCGCGGGCGGATTCACCGATGAACACCAGCAAGCTCAGCATCACCGCCAGCACGGCGAAAGCACTGATGCCAAGCCACGGCGCCTGCAGGTTGGATTTGCCCTGGGCGACCAGCTCGCCCAGCGACGGCGAGCCGGCGGGCAGGCCGAAGCCGAGAAAGTCCAGGGCGGTCAGCGTGCCGATGGCGCCCGTGAGGATGAACGGCATGAAGGTCATGGTCGAGATCATCGCGTTGGGCAGGATGTGCCGGTACATGATCGCGCCGTTGCGCATGCCCAGGGCGCGGGCGGCGCGCACGTATTCGAGGTTGCGGCCACGCAGGAACTCGGCGCGCACCACGTCCACCAGGCTCATCCACGAGAACAGCAGCATGATCCCCAGCAGCCACCAGAAGTTGGGCTGCACGAAACTGGCGAGGATGATCAGCAGGTACAGCACCGGCAACCCCGACCAGATTTCCAGGAAGCGCTGGCCGGCAAGGTCCACCCAACCCCCGTAGAACCCCTGCAGGGCGCCGGCGATGACGCCGATGATGGAGCTGAGGATGGTCAGCGTCAGGGCGAACAGCACTGAAACGCGGAAGCCGTAGATCACTCGCGCCATCACGTCGCGGCCCTGGTCGTCGGTGCCCAGCCAGTTGTCCGCCGAAGGTGGGGCCGGCGCCGGCACCTTGAGGTCGTAGTTGATGCTCTGGTAGCTGAACGGGATCGGCGCCCACAGCACGAAGCTGTCCTTGTTGGCCAGCAGCTCGCGGATGTACGGGCTTTTGTAGTTGGCTTCCAGCGGGAACTCGCCGCCGAAGGTCGTCTCTGGGTAGCGCTTGAAGGCGGGGAAGTACCACTCGCCGTCGTAGCGCACGGCAATCGGTTTGTCGTTGGCGATCAGCTCGGCACCCAGGCTCAGGCCGAACAGGATGAGGAACAGCCACAACGACCACCAACCTCGGCGGTTGGCCTTGAAGCGCTCGAAGCGCCGTCGGTTGAGAGGGGACAAGGCCATGTCAGTGCTCCCGGCTGGCGAAGTCGATACGTGGATCGACCAGGGTGTAGGTCAGGTCGCCGATCAGTTTCACCACCAGCCCGAGCAGGGTGAAGATGAACAGGGTGCCGAAGACCACCGGGTAGTCGCGGTTGATCGCCGCCTCGAAGCTCATCAGGCCCAGGCCGTCGAGCGAGAAGATCACCTCGATCAGCAGCGAGCCTGTGAAGAAGATGCCGATGAAGGCCGAAGGGAAGCCGGCGATCACCAGCAGCATGGCGTTACGGAACACATGCCCGTACAGCACCCGTGAGCGGCTCAGGCCCTTGGCCTTGGCGGTGACCACGTACTGCTTGTTGATCTCGTCGAGGAAGCTGTTTTTGGTCAGCAGGGTCATGGTGGCGAAGTTGCCGATGACCAGCGCGGTGATGGGCAATACCAGGTGCCAGAAGTAGTCCAGCACCTTGCCGGTGGTGGACAGCTCGTCGAAGTTGTTCGAGGTCAGCCCGCGCAGCGGAAACCAGTCGAAGTAACTGCCGCCGGCGAACAGCACGATCAGCAGGATGGCGAACAGGAACGCCGGGATGGCATAGCCGACGATGATCGCCGAGCTGGTCCAGACATCGAAGTGGCTGCCGTGGCGCACGGCCTTGGCGATGCCTAGCGGGATAGACACCAGGTACATGATCAGCGTGCTCCACAACCCCAGTGAGATCGACACCGGCATCTTCTCGATGATCAGGTCGATGACCTTGGCATCGCGGAAGAAGCTGTCGCCGAAGTCCAGCTGGGCGTAGTTCTTGACCATGATCCACAGGCGTTCAGGCGGCGATTTGTCGAAGCCGTACATGCGCTCGATCTCGGCGACCAATGCCGGGTCCAGGCCCTGGGCGCCGCGGTAGCTGGAGCCGGCCACGGAGACCTCGGCACCGCCACCGGCGATGCGGCTGGTGGCGCCTTCGAAGCCTTCGAGCTTGGCGATCATCTGCTCGACCGGGCCGCCAGGCGCGGCCTGGACGATGATGAAGTTGATGACCAGGATGCCGAACAGGGTCGGGATGATCAGCAGCAGGCGGCGCAGGATATAGGCCAGCATCTCAGTTGGCCTCGGCCGGGGTGGCGTCGCTGACAGCCGGGGTCACGCCGGGCTTGATCCACCAGGTGTCGATGCCGATGTCGTACTTGGGCGACACCTTGGGGTGGCCGATGTGGTTCCAGTAGGCCACGCGCCAGGTCTTGATGTGCCAGTTGGGGATCACGTAGTAGCCCCACAGCAGTACCCGGTCGAGTGCGCGCGCATGGTTGATCAGGCTCTGGCGTGATTCGGCATTGATCAACTGCTCTACCAACTGGTCGATGGCCGGGTCGCGCAGGCCGATGAAGTTGCGGCTGCCAGGGTTGTCGGCAGCGGCACTGGACCAGAACTCGCGCTGTTCGTTGCCCGGCGAATTGGACTGCGGGTAACCCCCGACGATCATGTCGAAGTCGCGAGAGCGCAGGCGGGTGATGTACTGCGAAACGTCGACCCGGCGGATGTTCAGGTCAATGCCCAGGTCGGCGAGGTTACGCTTGAACGGCAGCAGGATGCGCTCGAACTCGGTCTGGGCCAGCAGAAACTCGATGGACACCGGCTTGCCGTCCTTGTCGACCATCTTGTCGTCGACGATCTTCCAGCCGGCGTCCTGAAGCAGCTTGTAGGCCTGGCGCTGCTGTTCGCGGATCATGCCGCTGGCGTCGGTGACCGGGTTGTGGAAAGCCTCGCTGAAGACTTGCTCGGGCACTTTGCCGCGCAGCGGTTCGAGAATTTTCAGCTCGTCAGGCGTGGGCACGCCCCGGGCGGCCATGTCGGAGTTTTCGAAGTAGCTGCCGGTGCGGGTGTAGGCACCGTTGAACAGCTGCTTGTTGGTCCACTCGAAGTCCAGCAGCAGGCTTAGCGCCTGGCGCACGCGGATGTCCTGGAACACCGGTTTGCGCAGGTTGAAAATGAAGCCCTGCATGCCGGTGGGGTTGCCGTTGGGCAGCTCTTCCTTGATCAGGCGGCCATCGCGGACCGCCGGGACGTTGTAGGCGGTGGCCCAGTTTTTTGCGCTGACCTCCAGCGCATAGTCGAACGCCCCGGCCTTCAATGCCTCCAGTGCGACGGCCGTGTCGCGGTAGGAGTCGAAGGTCATGGCATCGAAGTTGAACTGGCCGCGGTTGATCGGCAGGTCCTTGGCCCAGTAGTCCTTGACCCGCTCGTAGCGGATGGTGCGCCCGGCCTTGACCTCGGCGACCTTGTACGGGCCGCTGCCCAGGGGGATTTCCAGGTTGCCGCGGTTGAACTCGCGGCTTTCGTACCAGTGCTTGGGCAGTACCGGCAGTTGGCCCAGAATCAGCGGCAGTTCGCGGTTGTTCTGGTGCTTGAACTTGAACAGCACCCGTAGCGGGTCTTCGGCGACCACTTCGGCGACGTCGCCGTAGTATTGGCGGTACAGCGGTGCGCCGTCCTTGATCAGGGCGTTGAAGGTGAACACCACATCCTCAGCGCGCATCGGGTGGCCGTCATGGAAGCGCGCTTCGGGGCGCAGGTAGAAGCGTACCCAGCTGTTGTCCGGGGCCTTTTCGATCTTGCCGGCGACCAGGCCGTATTCGGTGAACGGCTCGTCCAGGCTCTGGCGCATCAACGTGTCGTAGATGACGCTGATGTTCTCGGCCGACACGCCCTTGTTGATGAACGGGTTGAGGCTGTCGAAGCCACCGAAGCTGGACTGGCGGAAGGTGCCGCCCTTGGGGGCATCCGGGTTGACGTAGTCGAAGTGCTGGAAGTTGGCCGGGTACTTGGGCGCCTCGTCGTAGAGCGTAAGCGCGTGTTGCGGCGCGGCCAGGGCCGGAAGGCTCAGGCAGGCCAGCAGCAGGCTGCCGGCCAGCCGGCGCAGGCGGTGCGTTGGCATCATTGGGCTTTCTCCGAAGTCTTGATCCACCAGCTGTTCAGCCCCAGGGTATAGGGCGGCGTGGTGACAAAGGCGAACCGGTTGCGGTAGGCCAGGCGGTGATTGTCGAGGTACCAGTTGGGGATCATGTAGTACTGCCATGAAAGCACGCGGTCCAGGGCGCGGGCGGCGGCCACCTGGTCATCGCGGGTGCGCGCGGCGAGCAAGGTGTCGAGCAGGTGGTCGACCACCGGGTCCTTGACCCCAGCATAGTTCTTGCTGCCTTTGGTCGAGGCCTGGCTTGAGTGAAAGTACAGCCACTGTTCGAGGCCGGGGCTCAAGGTCTGGTTCAGGGTCATCAGAATCATGTCGAAATCGAACTGGTCCAGGCGTTGTTTGTACTGGGCGCGGTCCACGGTACGCAAGCGTGCGTCGATACCGATGCTGGACAGATTTTCGACATAAGGTTGCAGGATGCGTTCGAGGTTGGGGTTAACCAGCAGCAACTCCAGGCGCAGTTGCTGGCCTTTGCTGTCCACCAGGCGCTGGCCGTTCAGCTTCCAGCCGGCTTCGCCAAGCAGGCTCAGGGCCTCGCGCAGGGTCTGGCGGTTGATGCCGCGGCCGTCGGTCTGGCTGACCTTGTAGGGTTCGCTGAACAGTTTTTCCGGCAACTGGTCACGGAACGGTGCCAGCAACAGCCACTCCTTGCCGGTGGGCAGGCCGGTGGCGGCGAATTCGCTGTTGGGGTAATAGCTGGTCGAGCGGCGGTAGGCGCTGCTGAACAGGGCGCGGTTGGTCCACTCGAAGTCGAGCATCAGCCCCAGCGCCTGGCGCACTCGGGGGTCGCTGAAGGCAACCCTGCGGCTGTTCATGAACAGGCCTTGGGTCTGGGTTGGGATGCGGTGCGGGATCTGTGCCTTGATCACATCGCCACGGCGTACCGCCGGGAAGTTGTAGCCATTGGCCCAGTTCTTTGCCTGGTGCTCGATGTAGATGTCGAACTCACCGGCCTTGAACGCCTCGAACGCCACGGTGGCGTCGCGGTAGAACTCGTACTCGACCCGGTTGAAGTTGTACTTGCCGCGGTTGACCGCAAGGTCCTTGCCCCAGTAGTTCTTTACCCGCTCGAACACCAGGCGGCGCCCGGGCAACACCTGGGTGATGCGATAGGGCCCACTGCCCAGCGGCGGCTCGAAGGTGGTGGCCTTGAAGTCGCGGCCTTGCCAGTAGTGCTTGGGCAACACCGGCATTTCACCCAGGCGCAGGATCAGCAGCGGGTTGCCGGCACGCTTGAAGACAAAGCGAATACGCAGGGGGCCGAGGATGTCCACCCGCTGCACTTCTTGCAGGTTGGTGCGGTAGATGGGGTGGCCATCCTTGAGCAGCGTGCGATAGGAGAACGCCACGTCCGCCGCGGTGATCGGGCGGCCGTCATGGAAGCGTGCCTGCGGGCGCAGGTTGAACACCACCCAGCTGCGGTCTTCGCTGTACTCCACCGAGCGCGCGATCAGGCCGTAGCTGGAGGTGGGTTCGTCGCCCGAGGGGTCGTACTGCCCGGTGCCGATCATCAGCGGTTCGTTCAGTTCGCTGATGCCGTACTGCTGGAAGTTCGGCGTGGTAATCGGGCTCGAACCCTTGAAGGTGTAAGGGTTGAGCGTGTCGAAGGTACCGAATGCCATGGCCCGCAAGGTGCCGCCTTTGGGCGCTTGCGGGTTGACCCAGTCGAAGTGGGTGAATGTGGCTGGGTACTTGAGCATGCCGAACTGCGCGTATCCGTGGCTTTCGCTCACCATCGCGACGGCGGGAAAGCTCAAGGCCAGGCTGAGTGACAGCAGGAGGGGACGTATCAAGTCGGCATCCGATCCAGAGGCGTTGGGCTTTGATCGAGTACAGTAACAGCTTGGTGGGGTTGGAAAAAGAGAGGTTTTGAAGGCGGTTGATCGTTTGAGGAAAGCTAAACCTGCAGGAGCGGCCTTGCGTCGCGAAAGGGCCGCAAAGCGGCCCCTGGCATTACATCAGTGAGAGAGGTAAACGGTCAGCGTCTGCCCTGGCTTGAGCGCATGCCCGCTGCGCGGGTTCCAGCGCTTGAGGTGTTTCATTTCGACATTGAAACGCTTGGCCACCAGGTACAGCGAGTCACCCTTGCGTACTTTGTACTGGGTCGAGCGTTTCGAGGACGCCGCCACCCGGTTACCGGCGGCACTCGGCGCATTGCCGCCGCGCAGAGCCAGTACCTGGCCGGCCCGGAGGCTGTTGCCGGACATACGGTTCCAGCGCTTGATGTCCCTGACCGATACGCGGTTCGCCTTGGCAATGCTGCCCAGGTTGTCGCCACGCTTGACCCGGTAGCTGCGCGCTGCCACTGGGGCCTTGGCTTCGGCCACGGCGCGGGCGAACACGGCCTTGTTCGGCTGCAGGCTGATCAACTGCTCAGGCTTGAGGTTGGACAGGCTGGCGGACAGCAGTTGCGCCTTGGCGGTGGGCACCAGCAATTGCTGGGGGCCGTCTACAGTCATGCGCTTCTTGAAGGCCGGGTTGAGCTGGATCAGCTCGTCTTCGTCGATGTCGGCGAACGCCGCAACGCGCGAAAGGTCGAGGCGATCATTGATGGCGACCGCCTCGAAGTAGGGTTCGTTGGCAATCGGGTTCAAGTTGACGCCATAGGCATCCGGAGTGGACACCACCTGCGACAGGGCCAGCAGTTTAGGCACGTAGTCGCGGGTTTCCTGCGGCAGGGGCAGGTTCCAGTAATCGGTTGGCAGGCCGAGCTTTTCGTTGCGTTCGATGGCGCGGCTGACCGTGCCTTCACCGGCATTGTAGGCGGCCAGGGCCAGCAACCAGTCGCCGTTGAACATGTCGTGCAGGCGGCTCAGGTAGTCCAGCGCGGCGTTGGTCGAGGCGGTCACGTCGCGACGGCCGTCATAGAAGTTGGTTTGGCGCAGGTTGAAGTGGCGGCCGGTGGACGGGATGAACTGCCACATGCCTGCCGCATGGGCGCGCGAGTAGGCCATCGGGTTGTAGGCGCTTTCGATGGCTGGCAGCAGCGCCAGCTCCAGCGGCATATCGCGTTCTTCGAGGCGCTCGACGATGTAGTGCAGGTAGAGGCTGCCGCGCTCGCCGGCGCTTTCGATGAAGCGCGGGTTGCTGGCGAACCACAGGCGCTGCTGCTCGATGCGCGGGTTGACGTCGATGCTGTCCTGCAGGGTGAAGCCCTGGCGCATGCGCTCCCACACGTCCTGCGGCACCTGCTCGGCCGGCTTGATCAGTAGCGGGGCCGGCTTGTGCTTGATCCGCGCCTGATAGTTGTGCGCGCGAACGCTATCGGATTCGTCGAGCTGACGGGTGCTCTGGCAGCCCACCAACGTGGCGGCCAGGGCCAGCGCACTGATTTGGGCCAGACGCGTCAGGGCGACGGAATGAGAGGTTCTGCGGCTACGGGAAGACATCGGCTGGGACAGGTATCCGGGCGAAAAATTTCGGCGATTCTAGAAACCGCTACCGGCCTGGTCAACCTTTGACCCTCACATGCGATATATCTTGAGGTTATCAGAAGGTGTCCTTCCAAGACCTCAAGGCAGCAAAAACAGCGACATGCGTGGTGTTTGAATGTCCCTTCCATTCGTCTGCTTTTTGTTTAACGGATGTTTCAGTCGTGCGAATAAAGGGGTTGGTAAGCCGTTCCAGGCCAATCGTTGATGGCAATGTGATGCGATTGTCGGCGCGTAGCCGGGTAACCTCGTCGAAGCGCTGCAGAACGTGCGGGTTTTGTGGCTCCACTGCCTTGGCAAAGCGCAGGTTGCTCAGCGTGTATTCGTGGGCGCAATACACCTCGGTGTGCGCCGGCAGGGCGGCCAGGCGCTGCAGGGAAGGGTGCATCTGTTCGGCAGTGCCTTCGAACATGCGCCCGCAACCGGCGGCGAACAGCGTGTCGCCACTGAACAGCAAGGGTGTGGCTGGTTGCGCTGAGTAAAAGGCGATATGCCCCAGTGTATGGCCAGGTACGCCGATGACCTGGAACGCCAAGCCCAGCACGCTGATTTCATCGCCGTCTGCCAGTGCGGCGTCGCGGGCGGGAATCTGCTCGTTGGCCGGGCCGTAGACCTTGGCGCCGGTCAATTGCTTGAGCCGTTCGACACCGCCGACATGGTCGTTGTGATGGTGGGTCACGAGGATATCGCTCAATATCCAGTCGGGGTTGGCCGCCAGCCAACGTTCCACTGGGCCGGCGTCGCCGGGGTCGACCACCGCGCAACGGCGTTTGGCAGTATCCTGTAACAACCAGATGTAGTTGTCGGAGAAAGCGGGGAGAGCATCGATCTGTATCATGGTGCGGATCCGTATCGCCAAGCGTGGGACATGAGGGCATCTTAGCCGCGATGGCGTGGCACGAGAACCTTCGAGGGAGAACGCAATGACCGACCAAGCCTTTGCCCAGGCCGACCCCGATTGGGTCGAGCTGATCAGCCTGGCCCGTGAGTGGTTCAATGGCCCGCTCGGCCAGTTGATGCTCAAAGAAGAGGAAAAACTGCTGGAAGAAGAGCTGGGGCGCTTCTTTGGCGGTTACCTGGTGCACTATGGGCCTTGTGCCGAAGCGCCGCCCAGCGCGCCCCAGGTGCAGCGCAACGTGCGCCTCGGGGCACCCTTGCCGGGCGTGGAAATCGTCTGTGAAGAGCAGGCCTGGCCATTGAGCGAGCATGCTGCCGACGTGGTGGTGCTGCAGCATGGCCTGGACTTCAGCCTCACCCCCCATGGCTTGTTGCGCGAGGCCGCCAGCGCCGTTCGCCCGGGTGGGCACCTGCTGATTGTCGGCATCAACCCCTGGAGCAGTTGGGGCATGCGCCACCTGTTCAGCCATGGCGCCTTGCGCAAGGCCCGCTGCATCTCGCCTTCGCGGGTTGGCGACTGGCTCAACCTGCTCGGCTTCGCGCTGGAGAAACGCCGCTTCGGGTGCTATCGTCCGCCGCTTGCCTCGCCGGCCTGGCAGCAACGCCTGGCAGGCTGGGAGCGGGTGGCGGGCGGCTGGCAAATTTCCGGCGGCGGCGTGTACCTGCTGGTGGCGCGCAAGATGGTGGTCGGCCTGCGGCCGTTGCGCCTGGAGCGCCGCGAACCCATGGGCAAACTGCTGCCGCTGCCGCTGGCCAAGGTCAACCGTACGGTGGCCAATCCTGATACTGAAAAGCACTGAACAAGAGTGGTACATGAGCGATAGCGTCGAAATGTTTACCGATGGCGCCTGCAAGGGCAACCCTGGCCCTGGCGGCTGGGGCGTGCTGATGATCTACAAGGGCGTCGAGAAGGAACTGTGGGGCGGCGAACGCGAGACCACCAACAACCGCATGGAGCTGATGGCCGCGATCCAGGGCCTGATGTCGCTCAAGCGTGAATGCGAGGTAGTGCTGACCACCGACTCGCAGTACGTGATGAAAGGCATCAACGAATGGATGGTCAACTGGAAGAAACGGGGCTGGAAGACTGCAGCCAAGGAGCCGGTGAAAAACGCCGACCTCTGGCAGTTGCTCGACGAACAGGTCAACCGGCACAAGGTGAGCTGGAAGTGGGTGCGCGGCCACATCGGCCACCCGGGCAACGAACGGGCCGACCAGCTGGCCAACCGCGGGGTCGATGAGGTGCGCGCCCAGCGTTGAGCTGGGGTACAATCGCGTCCTTTGTAACTGATGCAAGTTGGAGCCCCCGCGTGGAGCAGCAGCAAGATAAACGCCTAGTCATTCTCGATACCGAAACCACCGGCATGCCGGTCAGCGAAGGCCATCGCATCATCGAGATCGGCTGTGTCGAGGTCATGGGCCGTCGCCTGACCGGGCGGCATTTCCACGTCTACCTGCAACCGGATCGCGAGAGTGACGAGGGCGCCATCGGCGTTCACGGCATCACCGACAGCTTCCTGATCGGCAAGCCGCGCTTCGCCGAGGTTGCGGATGAATTCTTCGAGTTCATCCAGGGCGCCACGCTGGTCATCCACAACGCGGCGTTCGACGTTGGCTTCATCAACAACGAGTTCGCCCTGCTGGGCCAGCACGACCGCGCCGACCTTGCGCAGCATTGCACCATCCTCGATACCCTGTTGCTGGCGCGTTCCCGTCACCCGGGGCAGCGCAACAGCCTCGACGCGTTGTGCAAACGCTACGACATCGACAACTCGGGCCGTGAGCTGCACGGCGCACTGCTCGACTCGGAACTGCTGGCCGACGTTTACCTGGCAATGACCGGCGGCCAGACCAGCCTGTCGCTGGCCGGGCAAGGTGCTGACGGCGACAGTGACGGGCAGGGCGGTGGCGGCAGCGAGATCCGCCGTATTACCGGCCGTGCACCTGGGCGGGTGATCATGGCCAGTGCCGAAGAGCTGGAGGCGCATGCCGAACGGCTGGCGGCGATCGCCAAATCGGCGGGGGCGCCGGCGATGTGGCAGGCGTTGAGCGAAGCCCCTGCACCTTGACCATGCGCCCTTTGTAGGAGCGGCCTTGCCGGGGCGCCGGACCGGTCGGAAAGGGGCGCGTAGCGGCCCCGGCAATCTCTGCAGCGACACAGAACCTGGGGCCGCTACGCGACCCTTTCGCGACACAAGGCCGCTCCTACAACTACCCTGAAAAGGACACCCCGTCCTGCAGAGGTAGCTGCCTGATGTACAAGGACCTCAAGTTCCCCATCCTCATCGTCCACCGTGCGATCAAGGCCGACAGTGTTGCCGGTGACCGCATCCGGGGTATCGCCGAGGAATTGCGCCAGGACGGCTTTGCCATCCTGGCCGCAGCGGACCACGCCGAAGCGCGCCTGGTCGCGGCCACCCACCACGGCCTGGCCTGCATGCTGATCGCCGCCGAGGGCGTGGGCGAGAGCACTCACCTGCTACAGAACATGGCCGAGCTGATTCGCCTGGCCCGTTTGCGCGCACCTGACCTGCCGATTTTTGCGTTGGGCGAACAGGTCACCCTGGAGAACGCCCCCGCCGAGGTCATGAGCGAGCTGAACCAGTTGCGCGGCATTCTCTATCTGTTCGAAGACACCGTGCCGTTTCTTGCGCGCCAGGTGGCACGCGCCGCCCACAGCTACCTTGACGGCCTGCTGCCGCCGTTTTTCAAAGCCTTGGTGCAACACACCGCGCAATCCAACTACTCCTGGCACACACCGGGGCACGGCGGCGGTGTGGCCTACCACAAGAGCCCGGTGGGCCAGGCCTTTCACCAGTTTTTTGGCGAAAACACCCTGCGTTCGGATTTGTCCGTTTCAGTGCCGGAGCTGGGTTCGCTGCTCGACCACACCGGCCCCTTGGCCCAGGCAGAGGCCAGGGCTGCACGTAACTTCGGCGCCGACCACACGTTTTTCGTGATCAACGGCACCTCCACTGCCAACAAGATCGTCTGGCACGCCATGGTCGGCCGTGATGACCTGGTGCTGGTGGACCGCAACTGCCACAAATCGGTGGTCCACGCGATCATCATGACCGGGGCCATTCCCATTTACCTGTGCCCCGAGCGCAACGAGCTGGGCATCATAGGCCCGATACCCCTCAGTGAGTTCAGCCCTGCATCGATCCAGGTGAAGGTCCAGGCCAACCCCCTGGCGCGTGATCGCGGGCAGCGGATCAAGCTGGCAGTGGTCACCAATTCCACCTACGACGGCCTGTGCTACCACGCCGGGATGATCAAGCAGACGCTGGGGGCCAGTGTCGAGGTGCTGCACTTTGACGAGGCCTGGTTCGCCTACGCGGCGTTTCACGAGTTCTTCGAAGGGCGCTATGCCATGGGCACGGCCTGCGCTGCTGACAGCCCGCTGGTGTTCAGCACCCACTCCACGCACAAGCTGTTGGCGGCCTTCAGCCAGGCGTCGATGATCCATGTGCAGGAGGGTGCCAGCCGCCAGCTGGACCGTGACCGCTTCAACGAAGCGTTCATGATGCACATCTCGACGTCGCCGCAGTACAGCATCCTAGCGTCACTGGACGTGGCCTCGACCATGATGGAGGGGCCGGCCGGGCGCTCGCTGTTGCAGGAAATGTTCGACGAGGCGTTGAGCTTTCGCCGGGCGCTGGCCAACCTGCGCAAGCATATTGCCGCTGCCGACTGGTGGTTCAGCATCTGGCAACCGCCAGCGGCAGAGGGCATACAGCACCTTGCCGCGCAGGACTGGCAGCTTCAGCCGGGGGCTGAGTGGCATGGTTTTGGTGAAGTGGCGGGCAACTACGTGTTGCTCGACCCGCTGAAGGTGACCTTGGTCATGCCCGGCTTGAGCGCAGGGGGTGTGTTGGGCGAGCAGGGTATTCCGGCGGCGGTGGTCAGCAAGTTTCTATGGGAGCGCGGTCTGGTGGTGGAAAAAACCGGCCTGTACAGCTTCCTGGTGCTGTTCTCCATGGGCATCACCAAGGGCAAGTGGAGCACCTTGCTGACAGAGCTACTGGAGTTCAAACGCCACTATGACGGCAATACCCGGTTGAGCGCTTGCCTGCCGAGTGTGGTGGCAGCGGACACTTCACGTTATCAAGGCATGGGGTTGCGCGAGCTGTGTGACCAGCTTCACGAGTGCTACCGCGCCAATGCCACGGCCAAGCAGCTCAAACGGTTGTTCACAAGCTTGCCGGAGGTTGCCGTCAGCCCGGCACGGGCCTATGACCAGATGGTACGCGGCGAAGTGGAGGCGGTGCCGATCGAAGCCCTGCTTGGCCGTGTCGCAGCGGTGATGCTGGTGCCGTATCCGCCCGGCATTCCATTGATCATGCCGGGAGAGCGGTTCACCGAAGCGACCCGCTCGATACTCGACTACCTGGCGTTTGCCCGAGCTTTCAACGATGGCTTCCCGGGTTTCGTTGCCGACGTGCATGGCCTGCAGAACGAAAGCGGTCGCTACACCGTGGACTGCATCAAGGAATGCGAATGATCTCGACGCCGGTCTGTGCCAGCTCGAAACGGTTTTCGCCCAGGTGGTTGACGCGGTCGCCGATTGCCAGGCGGTAGGTGGTGATCGGTGCGCCCAGCGCGCTGCCGTCGACCTGGAGGGTGGACTCCTGGAACTCGTGGACGGGGTAGATGCGGCCTTCGGCGTCACGGGCGTGGAATTGGCCGACCATTACTGCTGCCATTTGGGTGAAAACCTCTGAATTACGTAGGAAATATCTGCAAACATAGACCGTACAAGATACCCGGAAGTTTTCCCCTCGTGGAAAAAAAACCAAAGCGGCGAGAAACGGTCATCTATAACTACAACGTCTCTTAGCCAGCAAAGGTTGGAAATCGCCATGAGCCAGGTGTATTCGGTAGCGGTCGTCGTCGGCAGCTTGCGCAAGGATTCCTACAACCGCAAGGTAGCCCGCGCACTTTCGGAGCTGGCGCCGTCCAGCCTTGCCTTGAAGAT
>Ga0213828_1000427_pt1 | contig 41393 bp, 7 predicted proteins | sample MC6MC0897MG_FD_180664 | JGI IMG/M metagenome (GOLD analysis project Ga0213828, IMG submission 180664) | Enriched soil aggregate microbial communities from Iowa State University, Ames, United States - MC6-MC0897-MG | ecosystem: Environmental > Terrestrial > Soil > Unclassified | place: USA: Iowa...
GTCACGCTGTCGTTCGACTTGTCCTTCTGGGGCGAGAGCGAGGGCCTGCCACGCCAGTCGGTTGCACCGGACATTTATGCCGAAGACTTCAGCGCGGCGGTGGACTTTCTCGGCACTCGCCCACTGGTTGATCGCGAGCGTATCGGCGTGATCGGTATTTGCGGCAGTGGCAGCTTCGCCATCAGTGCCGCCAAAATCGATCCACGACTGAAGGCGATTGCCACCGTCAGCATGTACGACATGGGCGCTGCCAACCGCAACGGCCTCAAGCATTCGCTCACGCTAGCGCAACGCCAATCCATCATTGAACAGGCGGCGCAGCAGCGTAACGCGCAGTTCTGGGGCGGCCCGATCCGCTACACCGGCGGCACACCGCTCAAACTCACCGGCAACGCCGTGGGTGACGAGTTCTACGATTTCTACCGCACCCCGCGCGGCCAGGTCACCCCGACCGGCGCTTCGCCGCAGACCACCACCATGCCGACGCTGGTCAGCAATGTGAAGTTCATGAACTTCTACCCGTTCAATGACATCGAGAGCATCTCCCCGCGTCCGCTGCTGTTCATTGCCGGTGCTCAGGCGCACTCCCGCGAATTCAGTGAAGACGCTTACCAGCGCGCGGCCGAGCCCAAAGAGCTGCTGATCATTCCAGGGGCCGGCCATGTCGACTTGTACGACCGGGTCAACCTGATTCCCTTCGCCAAATTGACCGAGTTCTTCAGCCATAACCTGAAGTAACGCCATCGCAACGCTGCCAGCGCTTTAAAGCGCAGACACGACAAAAGCCTGCTTTGAGGGCAGGCTTTTGTCGTGTCGCGTTCGCTTACTTTTGCTGAGCGGTGAGCGCCGAGTAGCTGTTCATCAGATTGCGGTAGTTCGGGATCCGCTGCGACAGCAAGTTACCCAGCCCTTCAATGTCGTTGCGCCAGTCGCGGTGCAGCTCACAGGCCACCGAGAACCAGTTCATCATCTGTGCACCGGCCTGGGTCATGCGACTCCACGCGGCTTGTTGCACGGTGGTGTTGAAGGTGCCCGACGCGTCGGTGACCACAAACACATCAAACCCCTCTGCCAGCGCCGACAAGGTCGGGAACGCTACACACACATCCGTCACCACACCGGCAATGATGATCTGCTTACGGCCGGTGGCTTTGATTGCCTTCACAAAATCTTCGTTGTCCCAAGCGTTGATCTGGCCTGGACGAGCGATGTACGGCGCGTCCGGGAACATCTCTTTCAGCTCTGGCACCAACGGGCCGTTCGGGCCTTGTTCAAAACTGGTGGTGAGGATGGTCGGCAGTTCGAAAAACTTGGCCAGATCAGCCAGGGCCAGCACGTTGTTCTTGAATTCGTTTGGAGAGAAGTCCTGCACCAGCGAAATCAGGCCGGTCTGGTGGTCGACCAGCAGCACGATGGCGTCGTCTTTGTTGAGGCGGTTGTAGGTTGGAGTGGTCATGGTCTGCTTCCCTTTTGAGTTTTAGAATTTGTTGTTGCGTTCAAGTTGGGTACAGATTACTGACGCACGGGGACGGGATAAATCGGCTGAAAAGCGTTTCACCGTCCACTCAAACAGGACAATTCAACAACGGCGCGCGCTCTGTTCCGAACTTTTTGGCGATCCTTGTCATACTGTTGTGATGCATTACGTATGAGAAAAGGAGATGTTCATGCTCGGACGCCGTCCGCCAGAGCCGAACACCGAAGACCCGGGCAGAGCCGCTTCTGCCCGTAACGCCGTGCGCGCCGGCTCGACATTCCGCCTTACGGTCAGTTTTATGCTGGTGGTGGTGCTGGCCTTTTTGACGGTCGAGAGCTGGCGCACCTGGCGCGACTATCGCGCTGCATTCGCCTCCGCGCGCGATTCGGTGACCAACCTGGCCCGCGCCACTGCACAGCATGCCGAAGACACCATTCGGCAAATGGATGTGCTGACCGCCGCCCTGAGTGAGCGGATCGAAGGCGATGGACTGCAGAACCTCGATGTGCCGCGTATTCACAAACTGCTGGTGCAGCAATCGAAAATCATGCCGCAGTTGCATGGCTTGTTCATCTACGGCGCGGATGGGCAGTGGATCGTCACCGACAAGGAGGTCACGCCCGAGACCGCCAACAACGCCGATCGCGATTACTTTCAATATCACCGCAGTCATGATGATCGACAGGTGCGCATCGGTGAGGTGGTCGAAAGTCGATCGACCCATGATCTGATCATTCCCATCTCCCGCCGCCTGAACAATCCCGACGGCTCGTTCGCCGGGGTGCTGCTGGGCACGGTCAAGGTCAGCTACTTTGTCGACTATTACGGCGACTTCAGGATCGATGACAAAGGCGCACTGGTGCTGGCCAGACGCGACGGCACCATCCTCGTGCGCCGGCCGTTCATCGCGTCGGTGATCGGCAAAAGCCTGGCCAACAGCGAGATCTTCAAGGTCTACCTGCCCAACTCCAACGCTGGCATCGCGCAAGTGCGCGCGGTGGTCGACGACACTGAGCGGTTGTATGGCTATCGCGCGCTCACCACCTATCAGCTGGTGGTCGAGGCCGGGCTTTCACGGGACTCGATCATCGAACCGTGGCAGCAGGATTTGCTGAAAAACGGCTTCGTGCTGGTGTTTCTGATTTTGGTGCTCAGCGGTTTCGGCTTGGTGGTGCTGCACCAGTTGCGCCAGCGCATGGCCATGGAGCGGGAAATTCGCTACGCGCACCAGACCATGCGTGACATGGCGCTGACCGACAGCCTGACCGGACTGGGCAACCGCCGACGCCTGGACAACGCGCTGATGGACGAAATCCGCCTGGCGCGGCGACAGGGTTCGGCGCTGTCATTGATCATGCTCGATGTCGACCACTTCAAACGCTACAACGACCAGTATGGCCATGCGGCGGGCGATGATTGCCTGAGCGCTGTCGGGCAGGCGATCCAGCAAGCGGTCAAACGACCGAGTGACCTGGCGGTGCGCTACGGCGGCGAAGAATTCACCGTGCTGTTGCCCAACACCGACAATGCCGGCGCCATTCAGGTTACCGAAGACATACTGCAGGCCATCCGCGCACTGAAACTGGAGCACGCCGGGCATCCATTGGGCTATGTCACCGCCAGCGCCGGGATTACCACTTGGCATCCAGTCGATGACACGGTAACCCCGGCGACTCTGTTGAAAGCAGCCGATACCTGCCTGTATCAAGCCAAGCAGCAAGGCCGCAACCGCTGGTGCTCACAGGGCAAACAACCCGACATCGCGGTTATGAGCTAATAACACCTTCATTAAACCGTCGCTCAAACGTTGTACTAGGATAGGATCCAAGTCTGCGGTATTTCGTCGACCAAGGAGATCGTCGACAGTGCTGCAGACGTTTTTGAATTAACGCCTCTCAGGGATGACACGCATATGAACTCACACTTGTTCCCCCACATCGGCAAGGTCATTGCCAGCACCGGCAGCCGGCACTTTCCGCGCATGCTGCATGACCTGATCCTGACGCAACTGGCGGTAGACGCCACGCACATCCGGCAGATGCGTGTCGAACCGCTGGGCCGTGCGTCGAGCCGCAGCGAGCCTGAGCCGCTGAAAGAGCCGGCCCTGCTCGCCGAAACGGTGTTTTCCGAACACAGTGCAGCGGCCCACCATTTACAGAATCCGCCGGCCGCGACCAGCGCGGATGCCTCGCAACTGCACCTGACCCGGCGCAAGGACGGCTACCGCTACGTGATTTCGGTGTATCGCAACGACGAGTCGCAGCGCTTTTCCGCGCAGGAACGCAGCCTGTTGCAGGACATCTCCCCGGTGCTGCTGCCGATGGTGGAAAAACACATCAACGCCCTGCAACCGGCCAACCCTGATCCACAAAGCCCACCCGAGTCAGCCGAAGGCAACGGCCTGGAAACCTTGCGCCTGCGCTTTGACGAGCGTCTGGAGCAACTGGGGCTGAGTCTGTCGAACCGCGAAACCGAAGTGTGTGTCGGCCTGCTCGCCGGGCGCACGGCGCCGGAATTGGCCGAGCAGTTGGCGCTGAAGGTCAACACCGTGGAGAGCTATCTGAAACGGGCGGCGATCAAGTTGGGGATCAGCGGGCGGCATTCGTTGATGCGCTGGATGTATTCGCCGTTGGAGGCGTTGGCGTCGAGTGCGGCGTGATACGCAGGGATTGCGACGCCTTCGGTATTTGGGTGGGTCAGTTGGATCTACCCCCTCACCCCAGCCCTCTCCCCCAAGGGGGCGAGGGGGAAAGGGAGCCGATCTTTGTGCTTTTCAAAACCTGAGTTCGACTCGGTAGTTCACGTCGGTGCATCTTCAGCAAACACCCCGGTCAGTCCCCTCTCCCTCTGGGAGAGGGTTAGGGTGAGGGCAATCCCGCGACGTGCACCAATGCCTGATTCACCGGCAATTCCCACCAACATCACGACCTGAGCAAGGCCCCAACAGGTTTGATGAGGGCCGCTCTTAATCCCGCGCCAACGCCTCAATCGGATCAAGCCGCGAAGCATTCCGCGCCGGCACAAACCCGAACACAATCCCGATCAACGTCGAGCACACCACCGCCGTCAGCACCGACGCCAGCGAAAACACCATCTCCCATTCCTTGATAAACACCGAAAACAGATGCCCGATCGCATACGACAGGGAAATCCCGATCGCCCCGCCCAACAGACACACCATCACCGCCTCCACCAAAAACTGCTGACGAATGTCCGACTGCCGTGCGCCCACCGCCATGCGAATGCCAATCTCGCGGGTTCGCTCGGTCACCGACACCAGCATGATGTTCATCACCCCGATACCACCGACCACCAAAGAAATCACCGCAATCAGCGACAGCAACAACGCCAGCGAGCGGCTGGTTTTCTGCACGGTCTGCAAGACGCTGTCGAGGTTGTTGGTGAAGAAATCCTTGGTGCCGTGGCGTTGCAACAACAGTTGGGTGACGTGCTCTTCCACCACTTTGCTTGGCTGGCCGTCCTTCATGCGCACGCTGATGCTGTCCAGATAACGCTGGCCCAACACCCGCCCGGCGGCGGTTTCGTACGGCACCCAGACGTTGAGGGTTTTCCCCGAGGCGAACAGGCTTTTATCCTGCGCGGCCACGCCGATCACTGTGCACGGCAGGTTGCCGATCAGGATCACCTGACCCAACGGATCCACGTCTTGCCCGAACAAACGTTGGCGGGTGTTGTGATCGATGACCACCACCTGCGCCTGGCGCCGTGCATCGTTTTCGCTGAACGGGATGCCCGCGGCCATCTTGATCCCGCGCACTTTGAAATACTGATCGCTGACGCCGTTGACCTGCGCATCCAGGTCGATATTGCGATAACGCAACAACAGGCTGCGGCCGATCATCGGCGTGGCGCTGTCGACGTAATACAACTGATTCAGTGCGGTGACATCGGCCGGCGTCAGGGTTTCGATGGCGGCGGCACGTTTGTCGCCGTAACTGCTGCCGGGATAGACATCGATGGTATTGCTGCCAATGGCGGCGATGTCCTTGAGCACGTAGTTCTTCGCGCCCTCCCCGACCGCCGAAATCGACACCACCGAGGTGATGCCGATGACGATGCCGAGCATGGTCAGCAAGGTGCGCATGCGATGGGAAATCAACGCCACCCAGGCCATGGCGAACGCTTCTTTGAACAGCCCGAGGCTGGCGACCAGGCGCCGCGACGCAGTGGCTTTCGGCGTCACCGGTTCATCGCTGAGCAGGTGCGTGGTGTCGCGCTCGTTGGCGCGGTCGCTGAGGATTTCGCCGTCGCTGACTTCAATGATGCGCTCGGCATTGGCCGCGACTTTCGGGTCGTGGGTCACCAGAATCACCGTGTGCCCCGCCGCGTGCAGCTCTAGGAGGATGCGCATCACCTCCTTGCCGCTGACCGTGTCGAGTGCGCCGGTCGGCTCGTCGGCGAGGATCACTTCGCCGCCGTTCATCAAGGCGCGGGCGATACTCACCCGCTGCTGCTGACCGCCGGAGAGCTGGCTCGGCCGATGCGTCAAATGCCCTTCCAGACCCAGTCGCGCCAACAACTCGCGGGCGCGGGCATGGCGCTGAAGCTGCGGCGTACCGGCGTAAATCGCCGGCATCTCGACGTTGTGCATCGCGCTCAAATGCGGCAGCAAGTGGTAACGCTGGAAGATGAAACCAAAGTAGTCACGACGCAGTTCAGCGAGTGCCTGATTGTCCAGATCGCGGGTTTCCTGGCCGTTGATCTTATAGCTGCCGGCAGTGGCGTAATCGAGGCAACCGAGGATGTTCATCAGGGTCGATTTCCCGGAGCCCGAGGCGCCGATAATCGCGACCATTTCCCCGGCATTGATAGTCAGGTTGATGTTCTTTAGCGCGAGAAATTCGCGGTCGCCAGCGGTGAAACTGCGCGTGATGCCGGTGAGCTGCAACAGTGGCTCAGTCATGCTCAGGCCCCCGCCACATTCGTCAGCGGATCACCAATGACCACGCGATCACCTTCCGCCAGACCATCATTGATCTGCACTTTGACGTTGTTGTTGATCCCGGTCTGCACATTGCGCGACTGCGCGTGGCCCTTGGCGTCCAGCACCCGTACCGGAAAACTGCCATCGGCATTGCGCGGCCCGAGCGCCGCCACCGGCACGGTCAGCACCGACTTGGCGGTGTCGAGGATAATGCGCACCTGCGCGGTCATAGATATGCGCAAACGATGGTCGGGGTTCGGCACCTCGAACAAGGCGTTGTAGAACACCGCGCTGCTTTGTTTCGGCGTGCCGGCGGGTGGCGTTTCGAGGAAGTTCTGCGGCGCCGGGTCCGTGCCGCGCAATTTCGCGTAGTAGCGTTTGTCCTCGCCAAGAATGGTGAAATACACCTCTTGCCCCGGGGCAATGTGAATCACATCGGCTTCGGACACCTGCGCTTTCACCGTCATGGTGTCCAGATCCGCCAGTTTCAGCAGGACCGGCGCCAGTTGGCTGGCGATCACCGTTTGCCCTTCCTGAGTGACCACGCCGACCACGTCGCCATCGATTGGCGCGACAATCCGCGTATACGCCAGATTGACCTTGGCCGTGTCGATCTGGATGTGCGCGCTTTTGATCTGCGCGTCCAGCGACATCAGATTGGCCTGTTGTACCTGATAGTCCGACTCGGCGGTTTCAAAATCCTGGCGCGAGATCGACGCGTCGTCCTGCAAGTTCTTGTAGCGCTCGTAAATCGCTTTGGTCTGCCTCAGTTGAGCCTGAGTGGCGCGTTTTTGCGCTTGCAGGTTTTCCTCATCGACCTGGGCCTGACGCAGGGTGTTCTGCAATACCAGCGGATCGATTTCCGCCAGCCACTGGCCCTTCTTCACCTTGTCGCCGACCTTGACCTTGAGCGACTTCAACTGCCCGGACACCTGCGCACCGACGTCCACTTGTTTGATGCCTTCGAGCAACCCGGTGGCCAGCACCGCGTTTTCGATGTCACTGCGTTCAACCGGGGCGGTCAGGTATTGCGGCGCCTCGGCCGGTGCCTGCACCGCGTAGAACGCCAATCCCGCTACTGCCACCAACGCCAAACCCATACCGACTTTGCGCAACTTCGACTTTTCCATAAATAACCACAAGTCCGTTCAGGGGTGAGCCTGGCCAGCGGCCAGGCTCTGGTAGATAAACAACAATCAGGAAACCACTTGGCCGGCCGGCACTTTCAGGCCGTCATGCCACCACGCCGCGAGACTGAAGACGTTGGGCGCCTTGAGAATCGTGAAGTGGTTGCCCGGCCCGTACCACACCGCCAGATCCGCAACCTGCCGTTGCCAGCCCTCGACCATCGCCGCTTGCTCGCGCTGATTGCCCCAGGCATCCAGCGTCGGGTCATCGACCAGCGCCAGCCGCACCGGCCCGGTGTAGGCCAGTTGCGGTTGATAGACCGTGCGCAAGGCCGTGGCGAAGGTACGGACCGGGCCGTGCATCGCCTGCGCTGACGAACGCGCAGACAACACACCGGCACGCACCATGCCCTCGTGCAACAGGCGCATTTGCGTGGCGTCGTCAGCCTCGGCGAACGCCAGCGGATCAATGCCCAACGACTTGCCGCTGGACAGTTGCAGCGTCTCGATCAAGCGCTCCAGCGCGGCTGTCGTGGTGTACGGTTTGCCCGCCGTACCGTTGCCGCCGGGCGATTCGCTGTCGATCAGGGTCAACGACGCCACCTCGCGCCCGGCTGCCTGCAACTGCGCGGCCATGGCATGCGCGACCCAACCGCCGAACGAATGGCCGATCAAGTGCAGCGGGCCTTGCGGATACAACTGCTCGACGGCTTGCAGATAACACGCGGCTGCCGCCTCTACCTGACTGTGCGGCACGCCGTTGCCATCGAGCCCGCGCGGTTGCAGACCGATGATCGGCCACTCCGGGCCCAAGGCCTCGGGCAAGTGAATGAATCCGGTGACACTGTCGCCCGCCCCCGGCACGCAGAAGATCGGCGCATGCCCGGGGTGTCCGCTCTGGATCGTCAACACGGGTTGATAAGCCTGTGGTTGCGGGGCCTGCGCCGCTGCCATGGCCTGACTCAAGGCCTGGCCGAGTGCTTGAATATCCGGGTTTTTCATCATGCTGCGGTGATCCCCCGGCACATCGATGCAGTGCAGCAAACCTGTACCGACCTTGTTCTCCCAACCACGGCTAGGACTCGGTTGTGCCTGCCCCGGCATCAGTGCCTGAGCGCGGAACAAGTGCACCGGCTGACTGGCCGGGCTGACCCGGTAATGCGCCAGCGCCAGGCCATGAGCGGCCTCTCGATCAAAGTAACTCCAGGCATCCGCTGCACTCAGTGCGGCCAGTTCCGGGTCAGGCAATTGCTGTTCGCAGCAGCGCTGGAACAGTTCATCGAACGCGATGAGTTCGACTTCAGCCTCAAGCTTCTCTACATCGGCCAACGCTGGCAGCCCTTCTGCACCGCGCATCTGCGAACGCGCGCGGCAATGCTCCAGTAACTGACGCTTGTCGCGATGCGCGCCGCTCCAGCGGGTTTTATCCTGACTGGCCGGATGTGGCGCGTAGGTATCGAGCAGGCCGACAAACGCCACCGCCTCATCGAGACCGAGCAATTGCTGCGCGACTTCATACGCCAGCAAGCCGCCGAACGACCACCCGGCCAGACGGTACGGCCCATGTGGTTGCACCGTGCGGATAATCCCGACCATCCGCGTGGCCATGCACTCAAGGGTGCGCAGTTGCGGTTGCCCCAGTGGCACACCGGGCAAGCCGTAAATCGGAAACTCGCCCTCGATATGCAGGCCCAATGCCGGGAAGTACACGTCCCGTCCGCTGAACTCATGGATCAGGAACAGCGCATTGCTGCCCGCGCCGGGTCGCACCACGACCAGTCCTTCCGGATGTTCGGGCGCTTCGCTGCGCTGACTGAGCAACGTGGCCAGCGCTTCGATACTCGGGCGCTGAAACAGCTCCGCCAGCGTCATCTGTTGCCCCGCACGTTGCAGCAGGTTGACCAGACGAATCGCCAGCAGCGAATGCCCGCCCAATTCGAAGAAGTTGTCGTGACGTCCGACCTGCTCGACATTCAACACTTCACCCCAGACCCGCGCCAGCAAGGTTTCGACCTCGCCTTGAGGTGCTTCGTAATGTCGGCTGAGTACCGCGTCGAGACCCGGTGCCGGCAGTGCCTGACGATCAATCTTGCCGTTGGGACTCAACGGCAGAACCTCGAGCGCGACAAACGCGCCCGGCACCATGTACTCGGGCAACTGCTCGAGAATGAACGCGCGCAACGTATCGATAGCAGGCGCTGCACTGCCCTCTCGCACAGTGAAATACGCCACCAGACGCTCGTCGCGCATCAGCACCACCACTTCGCGCACCTGCGGGTGCTGGATCAACCGCGCTTCGATTTCACCGAGTTCCAGACGCAAGCCGTGCAGCTTGACCTGGAAGTCGTTGCGCCCGAGGAATTCGAGGTTGCCGTCCGCGCGGTACCGCACCAGATCGCCGGTGCGGTACAAGCGATCACCGGCCACGAACGGGCTGTCGATAAAGCGCTCGGCCTGCATCTGCGGCAGTCCCATATACCCTCGCGCCACGCCGATACCGCCGATGTGCAACTGACCAATGACGCCCAGCGGCACCGGTTGGTCATGCGCATCGAGCACATACAGACGTGTGTTGCAGATGGCTTTGCCGATCGGCAATTCCGACGTTGGCACCGGCATGTGCGGTTCCAGTGTCCATGCCGTGCTGTCGACCGTGGCTTCGGTCGGGCCATACACGTTATGCAGGCGCACCCACGGCAGGTGCTGGCGCACAGCAGCGGCCAGCGCCGCCGTGAGTTCTCCGCCACCACAGAAAATATCGCTGAGGCTGGTGCATTCACTGACCTCATGCAGCTTAACAAACTGCTGCAACAGCGCCGGCACAAACTTGACCACGGTAATCCGCTGCTGACGAATCACTTGCGCCAGATACGCCGGCTCCCGATGCCCGCCCGGCCGTGCCAGTACCAGGCGTACGCCGGCCGTCAGCGGCCAGAAGAACTCCCACACCGATCCGTCGAAACTGAATGGCGCTTTCTGCAACAGCGCGCCGTCTGTGGTCGGTGGGCAAATCTGCGAGCCCCAATGCACCAGATTGCACAAGCCACGGTGTTCGAGCATCACGCCTTTCGGTGTGCCGGTCGAACCCGAGGTGTAGATCATGTAGGCCAGATTCGCAGGGCTCAGGCCGGGCACCTGCAGATTGCTTTGCGACTGGTCATGCCAGGTGCATTGATCAAAGTCGATCACGGCCACGTCGCTCCCGGCAAACAGCGATCGGGTGGCTGTGTGGACCAGCACCGCCACCGGCGCGCAGTCCCTGAGCATAAAGTCGAGGCGCTCCGCCGGGTAAGCCGGATCCAGCGGCACGTAGGCGCCACCGGCCTTGAGAATGCCGAGCAACCCGACCACCAGATCGAGTCCACGCTCGACGCACAGCGCCACTCGCGCATCCGGCCCCACGCCTTGCTCACGCAGGTGATGCGCGAGGCGGTTGGCACGGGTATTCAGCTCGCGATAGGTCAGGCTGTGTTCGCCCGACTGCACGGCGATGGCGTCCGGCTGACGCTGCACCTGCGCTTCGAACAGGCTCTGGATCGGTTGCTCGACCGGGCAATCAACTGCCGTCGCGTTGAAATCGCCGAGCAAGCGCTGCTGTTCATCCGCCGCAAGCAGATTGACCTGCGCCAACACCGCTTGGTCATCGGTGACCAGCGCCGTCAACAAGCGCTGCAAGTAACCGGTAAAACGCCGCACGGTCGACTCATCGAACAACGCCGTGGCGTAGCGCAGCGCGCCACGGATGCCTTGCGGGTTTTCCCCCAGGCTCAGCGACAGGTCGAACTTCACAAAGTGATTTTCCCCGGCCAGACCTTCCAGCGTTAGCCCGCCCAACGCCAGGGCGGGCGCGACGCTGCTGTCCCAGCTCACCAGGGTCTGGAACAACGGCGTGTGGGAAAGGCTGCGCACCGGCCGGGTAATTTCCACCACGTGTTCGAACGGCAGATCCTGATGCGCCTGCGCGGCCAGAGTCTGCGCCTTGACTCGCGCCAGCAGCGCCGCACCGGTCAGATCGCCGGAGGTATCGATGCGCAACGCGAGGGTATTGACGAACATGCCGATCAACCCTTCGATTTCGGCGCGGGTACGGTTGGCCACCGGCGAACCAATGACCACATCGGACTGCCCGGACAGGCGAGTGAGCAACATCGCCCAGGCGCTCATGAGCACCATGTACGGTGTCACGGCATGACGCTGACACAACGTCTTCAGGCCGGCGCTGGTCTGCGCATCCAGTTCGATCTCGACACTGCCGCCGCGGTGATCCTGTTGCGCCGGACGCGGGCGGTCGGTTGGCAGGCTCAACAATGCCGGGGCGCCGGCCAGGGTCTGCTGCCAGTAATCGCTCTGGCGCTGCAGCACCTCACCGCTGAGCCAGCGACGTTGCCACAGCGCGTAGTCGGCGTATTGCAAGGCCAGCGCTGGCAGTGGATCTGCCTCGCCATGGCTGAACGCCTGATACAGCGCCATCAATTCACGTGTCAGCACACCCATCGACCAGCCGTCGGAGATGATGTGGTGCATCGTCAACAACAGCACATGGTGCTCATCGGCCAGCCGCACCAGCCGACCGCGAATCAATGCGTCATCCTGCAAGTTGAACGGCGCGCGCGCTTCAGTTTCGATCAGCGCGCGCAAGGCCTCTTCGCTCTGCGGCTGTTGCCGCCAATCTTCCTCGATCAGCGGCAGGCCACTGTCGACCGGGGCAATCAGCACCTGTGCTTCGTCATTCAATTGGGTGAATCGGCTGCGCAGGGTTTCGTGCCGGGCAACGATCCGCGCCAATGCCCGTTGCAGGGCCACGGCGTCGAGTCGACCACGCAAATGCAAGCCCAAAGGAATGTTGTAGGCGGTGTTGCCGCCGTCCATCTGCGCGAGGAACCACAAGCGTTGCTGGGCGAAGGACAACGGCAGCGCCTGATCGCGCGGCGCCGGCAGAATCTGCGGCAAACTGCTGCGTTCGGCCTGACTCAACACGTCGGCGACTGCCGCCAGTTCCGGGTTGGCAAACAGATCGGCCAGCGCCAGTTCCACACCCAATTGCTGGCGCACCTGGGAGAGCATGCGCATGGCCAGCAATGAATGGCCGCCGAGTTCGAAGAAGTTGTCATGGCGCCCAACCTGTTCGACCTGCAACACCTCGGCCCACACCCGCGCCAGGCTCGCTTCCAGTGGATTGGCTGGCGCCTCATAGACCCGACTGAGCAGCGCCTCCTGGGTCGGTGCCGGCAGCGCCTTGCGGTCGACTTTGCCGTTGTTGTTCAGCGGCAAGACATCGAGTTGCACCCACGCTGTCGGCAGCATGTATTCCGGCAGACGCGCGTGCAATTGGGCGTGCAGTTCAGCGCTGTCCAAGTGCTCATCGTGCGCCGTGTAGTACGCCACCAGACGCGGGCTGTCCTGCCCGTCACGGCGCGCCAGCACCACCGCTTCCTTGATGCCCGGGCAATTGAGCAGGCGATTTTCGATTTCTCCCAGCTCGATGCGGAAGCCACGGATCTTCACCTGATCGTCGTTGCGCCCGATGCAGTCGAGTTGCCCCGGTGCCAGCCAGCGCGCGAGGTCGCCGGTACGATAGAGCAACGCGCCCGGGGTATCGCTGAACGGATCGCAGAGGAATTTCTCGGCAGTCAGATCCGGACGGTTCAGATAACCCAGCGCCACGCCCTGCCCGCCGATATACAGCTCGCCGGTGACACCCATCGGCACCGGTTGCTGATACGCATCGAGCACGTACACCTGCGTGTTGCCGATGGGGCCGCCAATCGGCACGCTCTCGGCGTCGTCTGCCACTTCCTGCACTTCGAACGTGGTGGCGTAGGTGGTGGTTTCAGTCGGGCCATAGCAATGCACGATACGCAGCGCGGGTGCCTCGGCCAACAGTCGACGGAACGCCGCCGGATCACCACGTTCACCACCACACAAGAGGATGCGCAAGCCTTTGAGCGCCTGCGCAATCAGTTGCACGTACTGGTTGAACAGCGCAGTAGTGACGAACAGGATCGTCGCGCCACTGGCACTCAGTTCACGGCCGAAGGCATTCGGATCGAGCAGGGTTTGATGGTCGATGATCACCACGCGACCGCCATTGAGCAGCGGCCCCCAGATGTCCATGGTGCTGGCGTCGAACGCCGGGTTCGAGGCGAACACCACGCGATCCTGTGCATTGAAATCGGCGTAACCGTTGTTGAGCACCAAGCGGCCGATGCCCCGGTGCGGCACCATTACCCCTTTCGGCGTGCCGGTGGAACCCGAGGTGTACATGATGTACGCCAGGGCCTCGGACGACTGCAGCAGGTTCGGGTTGTGCGTCGGCTGACCGTTGAGGGTCAGCGTGTCCAGATCGATACGCGGCGCGGCGTAGTCGATGACTTCGTTGCTCAAAGTCAGCAGCGCCACCGCCCGACAATCCTCGACCATGAACGCCTGGCGCTCGCTCGGTGCATTGATGTCCAGCGGTACATAGGCAGCCGCGCATTTGGCAATGGCCAGTTGCGCGACCAGCAACTCCAGCGAACGCGGCAGCAGGATCGCCACGTGGTCGCCCGGTTGCACGCCCTCTTCGACGATCAAATGATGGGCCAGACGGTTGGCCTGAGCGTTCAGCTCAAAGTAGCTCAGCGAATGTGCGCCATGCACCGCTACCACAGCTTTGGGATGCGCCGCAGCCTGCTGTTGGAAAACTCCGTGCACGGTCAGCGTTTGCGGGTAGTCACGCGCTGTGGCGTTGAAGTCGCCGAGCAAGCGCTGACGCTCATCCGCCGCCAGCAACGGCACGCTTTCCAGCACCACTTGATCACTGGCAATCATTGCTTCGAGCAGGCGCTCGAAATAACCGATGTAACGCACAATCGTCGACGCATCAAACAGCGCCGTGGCGTAGTTCAGCGCGCCACGAATCACCCCGTTGACCTCACCCAGTGTCAGCGTCAGATCAAACTTGGCGACCTCGCCCGGCCCGGCAATACCCTCCAGCGTCAGATCAGCCAACGCCAGTTGCGGGCCGACGCTGCTGTCCCAGCTCAGCGTGGTCTGGAACAACGGGCTGTGCGCCAGACTGCGCAGCGGCCGGGCGATTTCCACCACTTGCTCGAACGGCAGTTCCTGATGCGCCTGCGCCGTCAGTGTCTGCGCCTTGACCCGCGCCAGCAGCGCTTCGACGCTCACCGCGCCCGAGGTGTCGATGCGCAAGGCCAGCGTATTGACGAACATGCCGATCAACCCTTCGATTTCAGCGCGGCTGCGGTTGGCCACCGGCGCACCGATCACCACATCGGTTTGCCCGGACAGACGACTCATCAGCAGCGCCCAGGCGCTCATCAGGGTCATGAACAGGGTCACGCCGTGACGCTGGCTCAACGTTTTAAGGCCAGTGCTCAAGCGTTCGTCCAGCAACACCTCGACGTTGCCGCCGGTGTAATCCTGTTGCGCCGGGCGCGGGCGATCGGTGGGCAACGTCAACAAGGCCGGCACGCCGTCGAGAGTCTGCTGCCAATAGTCGCTTTGCCGCTGCAGCACTTCACCGCTGAGCCACTGGCGTTGCCACACCGCGTAGTCGCCGTATTGCAGGGTCAGTGGCGGCAGCGGATCAGGCTGACCGTGGCTGAACGCTTGATACAACGCCATCAGCTCGCGGGTCAGCACGCCCATCGACCAACCGTCGGCGACGATGTGATGCACGGTCAACAGCAACACACAGTGATCGTCGGCCAGGCGCACCAACCGTCCGCGAATCAACGGATCGTTGTGCAGATCAAACGCTGTCGAGGCTTCCTGCGCCATCAATCCCTGCACGGTGTGCTCGGCTTGCAGGTCTTGGCGCAGGTCGTCCACGCGCAACAGCAAACCGCTGTCGACCGGGGCAATCGACACGTGGGCGCTGTCGTCGAGGCTGATGAAACGGCTGCGCAGGGTTTCGTGGCGGGCGACGATCCGTGCCAGCGCCGATTGCAGGGCATCGACGTCGAGGTGACCGCGCAGGCGCAGGCCCAGAGGAATGTTGTACGCCGAGTTGCCACCCGCCATCTGCGCCAGGAACCACAGGCGTTGTTGGGCGAAGGACATCGGCAGCGCCTGATCACGTGGTACTGGCAAGATCTCCGGTAATGTGCTGCGCCCGGCGCGATTCAATACTTCAGCGACTGCGCTCAATTGCGCGTCGGCAAACAGATCACTCAGCGCCAGTTCGACGCCGAGGCGCTGACGGATCAGCGAGACCATGCGCATCGCCAACAGCGAATGACCGCCGAGTTCGAAGAAATGATCGTGACGGCCGACCTGCTCGACTTGCAGCACTTCGGCCCAGATATGCGCGAGTGCGGTTTCCAGCTCACCTTGTGGCGCCACATATTCGCGGGTCGGCAGCGCGGCCAGATCCGGTTTCGGCAACGCCTTGCGGTCGACCTTGCCATTGGCGGTCAGCGGTAAAGCCTCGAGCCGGACGAACGCGGCGGGCACCATGTAATCCGGCAACTGCATGAGCAACTGCGCGCGCAATTCAGCCACCGCCAGTGGCTCGGCCCCCGCCCGTTCGGTGAAATAGGCCACCAGTTGCGGTTGACCGGGTTGGTCCTCACGGGCCAGTAGCACCGCCTCGTTGATACCGGGGAGCTGATTGAGCCGGGTCTCGATTTCTCCCAATTCAATGCGCATGCCACGGATTTTCACTTGGTCGTCGTTACGTCCCAGGTAGTCGAGCGAGCCGTCTTCGCGCCAACGGGCAAGGTCACCGGTGCGGTACATGCGCGCATTCGGCAAGGGGCTGAACGGGTCGTGCAGGAAGCGCTCGGCGGTCATATCGGCGCGGTTGAGATAACCCCGAGCCACCCCTGCGCCACCAACGTACAACTCGCCCATGACGCCCATTGGCACCGGGCGTTGCTGCTCGTCGAGCAGGTAAACCGCCGCGTTCGCCACCGGTTTGCCGATGTGCAACGCTGCGCCAACGTCAACGCGCCCGGAAGTCGCGACCACGGTGGCTTCAGTAGGGCCGTAGTTGTTGATCACTTCGAAGCGCTGGTCGCGGTTGAACTGACGCAAGCGGTCGCCACCGATCAGCAGGGTGCGCAAGGTCGGATGGTCGAGGTTCTGGCTGAATGCGTATTCAGCAATCGGCGTTGGCAGGAAGCTCACATCCAGTGGTTGCCCGCGCCACCAATCGAGCAGCGCGTCGATGTCTTCACTGCCTTCGTGCACCGGCGCCAAGTGCAAGGTCGCGCCCACACACAGCGCCGGCCAGACTTCCCACGCCATCGCATCGAAGCCAAACCCGGCAAGGCTTGAGGTGTGGCTATCGGCGCGTAGATCGAACGCTTCGCAGTGCCAGTCGACCAGGTTGGACAGCGTCTGATGCTCGACCATGACCCCTTTGGGCAGACCGGTCGAACCCGAGGTGTAGATCACGTAGGCCAAATGCGCAGCGCTCAATTCCGGCACCGCAGGGTTGTGTTGCGCCTGCGCCGGCCATGCGCACAGGTCGACATCGATCACTGGCACGGTCAGCAGTGGCAGTCTCTCGTGCAGATCGCTTTGCGTGAGCACTGCAACTGGCGCGCTGTCGCTCAACAAATAGCTGATCCGCTCGACGGGATGCGCCGGGTCGATCGGCACATAGCCGGCGCCAGCCTTGAGGATGGCGACCAGCCCGACCAATGTGTCCAGACCGCGGCGGGCGACGATGGCCACACGATCATCAGGTTTCACGCCTGATTCGATCAAGTGATGCGCCAACGCATTGGCCTGGCGATTGAGCTGCAAGTAAGTCAGTGGCTGCCCGGCAAACACCGCTGCCACCGCTTGTGGACGCTCGGCGACCTGCGACTCGAAGCGCTGGGCAATCGTCAGCCCACGTGGGTAATCGGCCTCGGTCGCGTTGAAGCCCGCCAGCAACTGTTCACGCTCGAGCACTGGCAGGATCGACAACCGATCAAAACCCACATGCGGCGTGTGCTCCAGCGCCTCAAGCAACACGCTTAACGCAGCCTGCATGTACCCGCAGATACGCTGCGCATCAATGCCGGCCCCGGCCAACACTTTCAGGCTGAAACCTTCACCGAGATCGTCAACGCTGAGGGTCAGGCGATAGTTGGTATGCTCCTCGGCTGCCAGCAATTGCATGCCCTGCCACGCCGCTTGCACCTCGGCGGACACCGACCCGACCGGAGCGCTGTGACGATAGTTGAGCAGCGTGCTGAACAGCGGCGTACCCGCCGGCATGGCGCTGCACTGTTGCACCTGCGCCAGTTGCGCGTGCTCGTGAGCAAGTAACTGACTCAAGCGTTCATGAGTCGCCAGTGCGGCGGCTTTGACGCTGCGTGCATTGAGTTCGATGCACAGCGGCAAGGTGTTGATGAACACCCCAAGCGCGCGTTCCGAGCCTTCACCGCCCTGCAATCTCCCGAGTAAGACGGTGCCGAACACCACGGCATCGCGCCCGGACAATTGCCCCAGCACCTGCGCCCAGGCGAGGTGCATCAGGCTGGCGGCGCTGACACCCAAGCGCCGTGCCTGTTGCCGCACGCTGTGGCTGAGGGTGTTTTCCAGCGTCAACTGCGCTTCTTGCGCGGGACCGTCATGGGCAATATTTTGACCGTAGGGCAAGGTCGGCTCATCGATCGCACCGAGCATTTCGCGGAAGAAGCTTTCGTGCTCTTGCTCACTCAGACCGGCCTGGGTGTGCGCCACGTAATTGCGATACGGCACCGGCTCGCTCAGTTGCCCGGCGTTGCCCAGCAGAAACGCCTGCATTTCGTGCTGCAACACCTCAAGCGCCACGTGATCCATGACCAAATGATGGAACAGCAACAACGCAACCACGCGTTGATTGGACACATCGCGGCTGTACACCACGCGCATCAGCGGCGCCTCGGTGACGGGCATGCGGTAGTTATCGATGGTGAAGCGGTCACGCAACTGGCTCAGCGCATCGCCCGCGCCGTTGTCCAACTCCAAGGCCTCACAGCTCAGCGAAGCCTGACGCCAGACCACTTGCACCGGCTCTTCAAGGCCCTCCCAGAACAGCGACGTGCGCAGAATGTCATGCCGTTCAATCACCCGTTGCAGGGCGACAGTAAAGGCCTGCAAACGCTGTTCGTCAGCGAAGGCAAACTGCGCCTGCAACACGTACGGATCACCCTGCGCGGCCGACAGATGATGGAACAGGATGCCGGTCTGCAACGGCGCCAGCGGGTAGATATCCTGCACGTTGCGCGCACCGCCGGGGACACTCGCGACGATGCGGTCGATCGTCGCTTGATCCAGCGCCACCAGTGGCAGCAGTTCGGGCGTGATGCGCGTGCAATCGGCCGGAACAAGATTGGCCGGCACCGCTGCCTCAGGCTCTCCCCCCACCGCCGCTGCCAATGCGGCCAGCGTCGGTTGGCCGAACAGCACGCGGATATCCGCCGACAGGCCGGCCCGGCGCATGCGCGCAACCAGATTGACCGCCAGCAACGAGTGGCCGCCCAGTTCGAAGAAATGATCAAAGCGCCCTACCCGCTCAACCTTGAGCAACTCGGCCCAGATACCGGCGATCACGGTTTCAACTTCACCGACCGGCGCTTCGTACTCGCGGGTCGACAGTGCAATCTGCTCGGGAGCCGGCAAAGCCTGTCGATCCAGTTTGCCGTTGGGGCTCAGCGGCAAGGCCTGCAAATGCACAAACACGGCAGGCACCATGTAATCCGGCAGATGCGTGAGCAATTGGCTTCGCAACTGATCGTTCTCAAAACACTCGCCGCTGTAGTACGCCACCAATCGCTGATCGCCCGGCACGTCTTCACGGGCCAGCACCGCCGCTTCACGCACGCCGTCGAGGCGCGCCAGATGCGCCTGAATCTCGCCCAGTTCAATCCGCAAACCACGGATCTTGACCTGATCGTCGTTGCGCCCCAGGTACTCGATGTTGCCATCGGCCAGATACCGCGCGACGTCGCCGGTGCGGTACAAACGCGCGCCGGGCTGATCATTGAACGGATCGTCGAGGAAGCGCTCGGCCGTCAGCTCAGGCCGATTCAGATAACCCCGCGCCACCTGCACCCCGCCCAGATACATCTCGCCGACCACACCCAACGGCGTCGGTTGCTGATGAGCATCAAGGATGTACACGCGGGTGTTGCACAGCGGTTTGCCAATCGGCGGCGCGCCTTGCGGTACCGGCGAATCCGCCTCCAACGTCCACACCGTGCTGTCGACGGTGGCTTCGGTCGGGCCATACACGTTGTGCAGGCGCACCTGCGGCAGACGCTCGCGGACGCTGCGCACCAACGCGGCGGTCAGCTCACCGCCACCACAGAACACATCGCTCAGGCTGCTGCACTCAACGACTTCTTCCACTTCAAGGAATTGTTGCAACAACGCCGGTACGAACTGGATGACATTGACCTGTTGCTCACGAATCAGTTGCACCAGCGCGACCGGATCGCGGTGATCGTCGGGGCCGGCGAGAACCAGGCGCATGCCGCAGCTCAACGGCCAGAACAGTTCCCACACCGAGGCGTCGAAACTGAACGGGGTTTTCTGCAGCAGCGCGGCGCCGGTAGAAAGCGGACACAGTCCGGCGCTCCAGTGCAGCAGATTGCCCAGGTTGCGGTGCTCGACCATCACGCCTTTCGGCGTGCCGGTGGAACCGGAGGTGTAAATCACATAAGCCAGGTTCGCGGCGCTCAGGTCTGGCACTTGCGGATTGCTTTGCTCAAGGTCTTGCCAGGTGCACTGGTCGAAATCGACCCGCACGCCCGCCCACTCGGCGATCAGCGCACGCGTCGGCGCATGCACCAGCACCGCCACGGGCGCGCTGTCCTCAAGCATGTAGGCCAGACGCTCGGCGGGATAACCCGGGTCCAGCGGCACATAAGCGCCGCCAGCCTTGAGAATCGCCAGCAGACCGACCAACAACTCCGGCCCACGCTCGACGCAGATCGCCACCCGCGAATCGCGATCCACACCGCACTGGCGCAAGTGATGAGCGAGTTGGTTGGCACGGTGGTTCAACTCGGCGTAGCTCAAACGCAGCTCACCGGCCACCACGGCGTCAGCGTCAGGTGTGCGCAACACCTGCGCCTCGAAGCGACCATGAACGGTCTGCTCGAGATCGTGGGCGATGGCGGTTGCGTTCAGCTCAACCAGCAGATGCTGACGCTCGTCATCCGCCAACAACGCCACCTGCTCCAGCACCGCTTGATCATTGCTGACCATCGCCTGCAACAGTCGCTGGAAGTAACCGACGTAACGCTCGATGGTCGACTCATCGAACAAGGCGATGGCGTACTCCAGCACACCGCGAATCCCGCCCGGCGCCTCAGCCAGCGTCAGCGATAAATCGAATTTGGCAAAGTGACTCGGCTCGGCGACGCTTTCCAGCGTCAGCTCGCCCAGGCTCAGGCTGGCGCCGTGGCCGCTGTCCCAACTGAACATCGCTTGAAACAACGGACTGTGCGCCATGCTGCGCAGCGGCCGGGTGATTTCCACCACTTGCTCGAACGGCAGATCCTGATGCGCTTGCGCATCCAACGTCCGCGCCTTGACCCGCGCCAGCAGCGCCTCGGTGCTCAAAGCGCCCGAGGTATCGATACGCAAGGCCAGGGTATTGACGAACATGCCGATCAAGCCTTCGATCTCGGCGCGGGTACGGTTGGCGACCGGCGAACCGATGACCACTTCGGCTTGCCCGGACAATCGACTCAACAGACTCGCCCAGGCACTGAGCATGAGCATGTACATCGTCACGCCGTGACGCTGGGCCAAAGCCTTGAGCCCGGCACTCAAGCGTTCGTCGAGCACCACGTCGACGGTGTTGCCGGCGTAATCCTGCTGTGCCGGGCGCACGCGGTCAGTCGGCAGCGTCAACAGCGCTGGAGCGCCCGCCAGGGTCTGTAGCCAGTACTCGCTTTGGCGCTGCAACACCTCACCACTGAGCCAGCGTCGCTGCCACACCGCGTAGTCGCTGTATTGCAACGCCAGGGGCGGCAGCGGATCCGGCTGACCGTGGCTGAACGCCTGATACAACGCCATCAGCTCACGGGTCAGAACCCCCATCGACCAGCCATCGGAGATGATGTGGTGCAGCGTCAGCAACAACACGTGATGATCGTCGGCGAGGCGCACCAACCGACCGCGAATCAGCGCATCGTCCTGCAAGTCGAAAGGCCCCGAGGCTTCGCCCTGAATCAGCGCCGCCAAGGTCTGTTCGGCTTGCGGATGCTGACGCAGGTCTTCGACGCGCAGCAGCAGACCGCTGTCGACCGGGGCGATCAGCACTTGCGCCTCGTCATTGAACTGGGCAAAACGGCTGCGCAGGGTTTCGTGGCGGGCGACGATGCGCGCCAAGGCTTGTTGCAGGGCCGGTTCATTCAGCTGCCCACGCAGGCGCAGGCCGATGGGAATGTTGTACGCGGTGTTGGCGCCTTCCATCTGTGCGAGAAACCACAAGCGTTGCTGAGCGAACGACAGCGGCAAGGCGCCGTCACGGGCCACCGCGACAATCTCCGGTTGCGTGCTGCGCCCGGCCTGCGCTACCGCCTCGGCAACCGCGGCCAGCTCGGCGTTGGCAAACAGATCGCCCAGTGCCAGCTCCACGCCAAGGCGCTGGCGAACCTGGGACACCATGCGCATGGCCAACAGCGAATGGCCGCCGAGTTCGAAGAAATGATCCTGGCGCCCTACTCGCTCGACCTGCAGCACCTGCGCCCAGATCTGCGCCAAGGCGCTTTCCAGTTCGTTGTGCGGGGCCTCGTATTCGCGGGTGAACAGCGCCGCTCGCTCGGGTTTCGGCAGGGCCTTGCGGTCGACCTTGCCATTGGCGGTCAACGGCAGCGCGTCGAGTCTGACGAAGGCCACCGGCACCATGTACTCCGGTAACTGGGTCAACAGGTGCGCGCGCAACTCGGCCACGGCCAACGGTTCGACCTGGCTCTGCTCAGTGAAATACGCCACCAGTCGCGGTTGGCCCGGCTCATCTTCACGCGCCAGCAGTACGGCTTCCTGAATACCGGGCAACTGATTGAGGCGGGTTTCGATTTCCCCGAGTTCAATACGCACGCCACGGATTTTCACCTGATCGTCGTTACGCCCCAGGTACTCGATCGTGCCGTCGGCGCGCCAGCGTGCGAGGTCACCGGTGCGGTACATGCGCGCATTCGGCACGGGGCTGAACGGGTCATGGAGGAAGCGCTCGGCGCTCAAGTCGGCGCGATTCAAATAGCCGCGAGCAACCCCGACACCGCCAACGTACAACTCGCCCATGACGCCAATCGGCACCGGACGCTGCTGTTCATCGAGCAGGTACACCGTGGCATTGGTCACCGGTTTGCCGATGTGCAAGGCATCGCCTGCCTCGATGCGTCCAGAGGTCGCAACCACGGTGGCTTCGGTCGGGCCGTAGTTGTTGATCACGTCGAACTGCTGATTGCGGCTGAACTGGCGCAAGCGGTCGCCACCGATCAGCAATGTACGCAACGTCGGGTGTTCAAGGTTCTGGCTGAAGGCGTATTCGGCGACGGGTGTCGGCAGAAAACTCACGTCCAGTGGCTGCGCGCGCCACCAATCGAGCAGCGCATCGATATCCTCGGTGCCTTCGTGAGTCGGTGCCAGATGCAGGGTCGCGCCGGCACACAACGCTGGCCAGACTTCCCAGGCCATGGCGTCGAAACCGAACCCGGCAAGGCTTGAAGTGTGGCGACCGGCGCACAGATCAAACGCGCTGCAATGCCAGTCGACCAGATTCGACAAGGTGCGGTGTTCGACCATCACCCCTTTGGGCAGACCGGTGGAACCGGAGGTGTAGATCACGTAGGCCAGGTGTTCAGCGGTCAGGCCCGGCACCTGCGGATCAAGGGTCTCGCTCAGTGGCCAAGTGCGCGGGTCGAGATCGATCACCGGCACCGCCAGTGCCGGCAAGCGCTCAAGCAAATTGTTCTGGGTGAGCACGGCGACGGGGGCGCTGTCGCTCAGCAAGTAGTGCAGACGCTCGGCCGGGTGTGCCGGGTCGACCGGCACATAACCGGCGCCGGCCTTGAGAATGGCGACCAGCCCGACCAGCGTATCGAGGCCACGGCGGGCGACGATGGCGACGCGATCGTCAGGCTTCACCCCAAGCGCGATCAGGTGATGGGCCAAGGCGTTGGCATGCCGGTTGAGTTCGGCATAGCTCAGTTGCTCACCGAGGTATTGCGCGGCCACGGCTTCGGGCCGCTGCGCCACTTGCGCTTCGAAACGCTGGGCAATGGTCAGCGTTGCCGGGTAGTCGGCGTGAGTGGCATTGAACGCCAACAGCACCTGCTCGCGCTCGGCCGCCGGCAGAATCGGCAACTGGTTGATTGCGGTATCGGGCGCCTGCTCCAGTGCCAGCACCAGACCTTCCAGAGCGCAGTGCAGGTAATCGCAGATACGCTGTGGATCGACCTCGGTGGTGGCCAGCAAGGTCAGGCTGAACGCATCACCGTAATCATCAACGCTGAGGGTCAGCGGATAGTTGGTGCGTTCTTCGGAGCTGATCGTGCTGATACCTTCCCAGGCGGCAAGCACCTCGGCACTGGCCGTCGCCGCCGCGTGGCTGTGACGGTAATTGAGCAAGGCACTGAACAGCGGCGTCGGCGCGACCACGCCACTGCAACGCTGGGCCAATGCCAGCGGCGCGTGTTCGTGGCGCATCAATGTAGTCAGGCGTTTGTGCGTCGCCTCCACCGCCGCACGCACGCCTTGCGCATCGACATCGACCCGCAGCGGCAAGGTGTTGATGAAAATCCCCAGCGCCCGTTCGGTGGCTTCGGCGCCTTGCATACGGCCCATCAGCACCGTACCGAACACTACGTTTTGCTTGCTGGTGAGCGCCGCCAGTACCTGCGCCCAGCCCAGATGGAACAGGCTCGCAGCGCTCACCCCGAGCTGCCGCGCCTGTGTGCGCAGACGCTGGCCGAGCAACGGGTTGATCGGCAGGCTCAGCTCGGCGATGCCGAGGCCGTCACCCTGCACATCCTGCAAACCGTAGGGCAGCGTCGGCTCGGCGATGTCAGCGAGCATGTCGCGGAAAAACCCCTCGTGTTCCGCTTCGCTGATGCCCAGCCGCGCCTGCGCCACGTAATTGCGAAACGGCAGCGGGCGCCCGAGCATTTGATCCTGGCCGGTGAGGCAGGCGAGCAGTTCGTGACGCACCACATCGAGCGCCGAGTGATCCAGCGCCATGTGATGGAACAGCAACGTCGCGACCACGCGCTGACCACCCTCATCCCACGCGTAGGCCAGACGCATCATCGGCGCGCACCGGACGTCCAGACGGAAATGCCGCGCATCGAAACGTTCGTGCAATTGCTGCAGTGCATCGCTTGCGCCGTCTGCCAGCACGACCTCTTCCATCGGCAACTGTGCCTGACGCCAGACCACTTGCAGCGGCACGTCCAGCCCCTCCCAATGCACCGCCGTGCGCAGGATGTCGTGGCGATCGATGACCTTTTGCAACGCCTGGGCGAAATCCTGCAGACGCTCGCGGCTGCTGAACGCGAAGTACGATTGCATGACGTAGGGATCGCCCTGCTCGTTGCTCGCGTGGTGATAAAGAATGCCTTCCTGCAACGGCGCCAGCGGGTAGATGTCCTGCACATTGGCGGCGCCGCCCGGGACCTCGGCGAGCAAGCGATCGAGGGTCACCTGATCCACTTCGGCCAGGGTCACCATCGCTGGGGTGATGTGCGTGGTGCCGGGGAGGATGCCGTTGGCCGGAACGTCGATCTGGCCGACGCGGGTGGCCGAGTATTGCCCGGCCTTGATCAGTTCGATCAGCGCCGGTTTATGTTCGCGCAACAGCGCCAGCAACGCCGGATCGCTCAAGGCCTGTTTGTTGCCATTGACGCGCAATTGTTCATCGGTCACCGCCAACTGAATGTCTTTTGCCTTCAGGGTTGCCAACAGTTCGAGCACATTCACAGGACGATCTCCATTCTTTCGGTAATTGCGGCGTAGCCGGCCAGGGTCGGATGTTCGAACAGCGACCTGACATCGGCTTCCATGCCTTCCTGACGCAACCGGCCGATCAGACTGACCGCCAGCAACGAGTGACCACCCAACTCAAAAAAGTGATCGTGACGCCCTACCCGCTCGACGTTGAGCAGTTCAGCCCACAGCCGTGCGAGGGTGATTTCCACTTCGCCGACCGGGGCTTCGTATTCGCGGGTTTTCAGCGATTGCTGATCCGGCGCCGGCAGCGCCTTGCGGTCGAGCTTGCCGTTGGGGCTCAGCGGCAAAGCGTCGAGATGAACGAACACGGCGGGCACCATGTAGTCCGGCAAGTGCTCCAGCAGTTGACTGCGCAGCAGGTCGATTTCCAAACGCTCGCCGGTGTAATAGGCGACCAGACGTTTGTCGCCCGGCACGTCTTCACGGGCCACCACCACGGCTTCTTGCACACCGTCGATCTGCGCCAGGCGTGCCTGAATTTCGCCTAGCTCAATACGCAGACCGCGAATCTTCACCTGATCATCGTTACGCCCCAGGTACTCGATATTGCCGTCCGGCCGATACCGCGCGACGTCGCCGGTGCGGTACATGCGCCCGCCAGGCTGGAACGGATCGTTGAGGAAGCGCTCGGCACTCAGCTCAGGCCGGTTCAGATAACCACGCGCCACCTGCACACCGGCGATGTACAACTCGCCGACCACGCCTTGCGGCGCCGGCTGCTGTTGCGCGTCGAGGATGTACAGGCGGGTGTTGGCAATCGGTTTGCCGATCGGTGTGTTGTCCGGGGTCTGCTCGATGGACCCGGCGCAATCCCACGCGGTGACGTCGACGGCCGCTTCGGTCGGACCATACAGGTTATGCAAACCGCTACCCGGCAATTGCAGCTTGAAACGCCGCACCACACTGCCCGGCAACGCCTCGCCGCTGCACATCACCTGCCGCACGCTGTCGCAGCGTGTGGTGTCGCTGTTGGCGAGGAACACGTCGAGCATCGACGGCACAAAGTGCAGCGTGGTGATGTGTTCGCGCTCGATCACTTCGCTCAGGTACTGCGGATCCTTGTGCCCGTCCGGTCGTGCCATGACCAGTCGCGCGCCGGTCATCAGCGGCCAGAAGAACTCCCACACCGACACGTCGAAGCTGAACGGGGTTTTCTGCAACACCGAATCGGCAGCGGTCAGGCGATAGGCGTCCTGCATCCACAGCAAGCGGTTGACCACACCTGCGTGTTCGTTGACCACGCCTTTCGGTTGGCCGGTCGAGCCGGAGGTGTAGATCACGTACGCGCTGTGCTGTGGCGTCAGCGCCGGGATCTGCGGATTGTCGGCAGACAGGGATTGCCAAGTGTTCTGGTCAAGATCGACCACTGCCGCTTTGACATCCCCCAGCAACCCGCTGGTAGCCCCGTGTACCAGCACCACGCCCGGCGCGCTGTCCTCAAGCATGTAGGCCAGGCGCTCCAGCGGATAGGCCGGGTCCAGCGGCACATAACCGGCGCCAGCCTTGTTGATCGCCAGCAGACCGATGACCATTTCCAGACTGCGTTCGACGCAGATCGCCACCCGCGAATCCACTTGCACGCCAAGGCTGATCAAATGCCCGGCCAAGCGGTTGGCGTGTTCGTTCAACTGCGTGTAGCTCAATGCCTGATCGCCGGCGACGACGGCGACAGCCTGTGGCGTACGCCGCACCTGCGCTTCGAACAAGCCGTGCAGCGTCTGCTGCAAATCGTAATCGACGTTGGTGTCGTTGAGGCCGAACAGCAACGTCTGCCGCTCTTCGTCCGACAGCACCGTCAGGCGATTCAACGCTTGCTGTGGTGTGTGCTCCAAGGCTTCAATCAGCGCGGTCAGCGCGTTCTCCATGTACTGACCAATGCGTGCTGCGCCGATGCGCGACGGCGTCATCACTGTCAGTTCAAAACCGCTGCCCAGATCGTCGACGTTGAGGGTCAACGGGTAATTGGTGCGCTCCTCGCCGGCCAGGGATTCGATGCCCTGCCAGGATTCACGCTTGGCCTCTTGTCGGTTTTCATTGTCGCTGTGCCGGTAGTTGAGCATTGCGCTGAACAGTGGCGACGGCGCCGCGACACCGCTGCAACGCTGGGCCAGCGCCAGCGAAGCATGTTCGTGAGCCAACAGCGCACTGAGCCGCGCATGGGTCGCCTTGACCCCGGCGCGCACGTTGCTTTCGTCGACATCCACGCGCAATGGCAAGGTGTTGATGAACATGCCGAGCCCGCGATCCGCGCCCGCGCCGCCCTGCATGCGGCCAAGCAGCACCGTGCCAAAAACCACGCGTTCCTGAGCGGACGTTGCCGCCAGCACCTGTGCCCAGGCGAGATGGAACAGGCTGGCAACGCTGACGCCGAGCAACCGTGCCTGACTGCGCAGACGCTGCGCCACCACGGCGGGTAGCGCCTGGCAGACTTCCTCGATGTCATTACCGTCGCCATGCACATCCTGCAAACCGAACGGCAGTGTCGGTTCGTCGATGTCGCCGAGCATCTCGCGGAAGAACGCTTCGTGCTCTTGTTCGCTGACGCCAAGGCGGGTCTGCGCGACATAATTGCGGTACGGCACTGCGGCCACCGGCAGGCGCTCATCGCCCTGCAAAATCGCCTGCATTTCTGCGCTGACCACCGCCAGCGCGGTGTGGTCCATGGCTATGTGATGGAACAACAACATCGCAACCACACGCTGATTGTCCGGGTCGAGGGCATATACCAGACGCAGCAACGGTGCCTGATCCAGATCCAGACGCCAGTGCCGCGCATCGAAGCGCGCCCGCAGTTGATCGATGGCTTCGCCCTGCGCAGGCTCCAGCGCCACGGCTTGGACCGGTAGCTCCGCCTGCCGCCAGACCACTTGCACCGGCGCCGTCAGGCCTTGCCAGACAATCGAAGTACGCAGGATGTCGTGGCGCGCCATGACTTGACGCAGCGCCGCAGCGAACCCTTGAAAACGTTCAATACTGTCGAACGCCAGACACGATTGCAGCAGGTACGGATCGCCCTGCGCGGCGCTGAGGTGGTGATACAGAATCCCTTCCTGCAACGGCGCCAGCGGATAAATGTCCTGCACATTGGCCGCGCCACCCGGCACCGTAGCGACGATGCGCTCGATGCTGGCCTGATCCAGTTGCACCAGTGGCAGCATGTCCGGGGTGATGTGCGTGCAGTCGGTCGCAATCAGATTCTCGGGTACTGCAACCTCGCGACCGCTGCCCACCGCAGCAGCCAGCGCAGCCAACGTCGGCTGGCTAAACAGCACGCGCACATCGGTGCTCAGATCGACCTGACGCATGCGTTCGATCAGCGTCACCGCCAGCAATGAATGCCCGCCCAACTCAAAGAAGTTGTCGTGACGGCCGACCTGTTCAACGTTCAAGACGTCAGACCAGATCTGTGCCAGCGCGATTTCCACCGAGCCTTGTGGCGCTGCATATTCGCGGCTCAGCCACGCCGTTTGATCCGGCTCCGGCAACGCCTTGCGGTCAAGTTTGCCGTTGGCAGTCAACGGCAGTGCTTGCAGGCGCACGTAAGCGGCAGGCACCAGGGCCTGCGGCAACTGCGCTTGCAGATGACTGCGCAAATCCTCGATCTCGACGTTCAGCCGTTCGGTAAACCACGCCAGCAACTGGCCGTCGCGCACCAGCACCACGCAATCCTGCACGGCTTCGTGAGCGCTCAATGCCGCTTCGATTTCCCCCAGTTCGATGCGCACGCCGCGCAGTTTGACCTGATCATCGTTGCGTCCCAGGTATTCGACGTTGCCGTCAGCGAGCCAGCGCGCGAGGTCGCCGGTACGGTACATGCGCGCCTGCGGTTCATCGCTGAACGGGTCGTCGAGGAAGCGTTCGGCAGTCATCTCGGGGCGATTCAGATAACCGCGCGCCACACCGGCACCGCCGACATACAACTCGCCTGCAACACCGATAGGCACTGGACGTTGTTGTTCATCGAGCAGGTAAATCTTCGCGTTGGCCATCGGCCGGCCGATGTGCAGCACTTGCCCGGCCTGGACGGCGCCAGAAGTCGCAACCACCGTGGCTTCAGTCGGGCCGTAGTTATTGATCACCGCGAAGGTCTGCTCGCGCGGGAACTGGCGCAGTTTGTCGCCACCGATCAGCAGCGTACGCAAGGTCGGGTGCCCGAGGTCGCGACTGAACGCATATTCGGCCACCGGCGTCGGCAGGAAACTCACCTGCAACGGCTGCGCACGCCACCATGCCAGCAACTCATCGAGATGCTCGTTGCTCACCGTTTGCGGCGGCAGATGCAGGGTCGCGCCCACGCACAGCGCCGGCCAGACCTCCCACGCCATGGCGTCGAAACCGAAGCCGGCGACGCTCGAGGTGTGGCTGCCGGCGCGCAGGTCGAAGGCCTCGCAATGCCAGTGCACCAGGTTCTCCAGCGTCGCGTGTTCGACCATTACGCCTTTCGGCTGACCAGTGGAGCCGGAGGTGTAGATCACATAAGCAAGATGCGCCGGGGTCAGCGTCGGCAAATGCGGATTGCTCTCGGACAAGTGCTGCCAGGTGGGATGGTCCAGATCAATCAGCGGCACCGCGCCAAGCAAATCAGCCGTCGCCGCCTGCGCCAGCACCGCCATCGGCGCGCTGTCCTGCAACAGATAGGCGATGCGTTCCGCCGGGTACGCCGGATCGACCGGCACATAACCGGCCCCAGCCTTGAGGATCGCCACCAACGCCACGAGCATGTCCGGGCTGCGGCGCAGGCACACGGCGATGCGGTCATCGGGCTGCACGCCGAGGCCGAGCAAGTGATGGGCCAGGCGATTGGCACGCTGATTGAGCTGAGCGTAGGTCAGTTGCTGCGCGCCCTGAACCACAGCCAGTGCGTCCGGCTGCTGCTCGGTCTGAACCTCGACCAAGCGCTGAATCGTCGCACCACGCGGATAAGCCGCTGAGTGCTGATTGAAGCCAACCAGCAAATGTTCGTATTCCGCCACCGAGAGCACCGGCAACCGGTTGAGCGGACGTTGCGGCGCCTCTTCCAGCGCCGTCACCAGATGTTCCAGTGCGATGTGCATGTAACTGCAAATCCGTTGCGCACCGATCTCGGCGACTGCCAGCACGTCGAGGGCAAACCCTTCGCCCAGATCATCCACCGACAGCGTCAGCGGATAATTGCTGCGCTCCTCGCCACCGAGCATGCGCACGCCCTGCCAGATGCCCTGACCGTCGCGCGCCTGCTGTTCGGCGGCGCTGTGCCGGTAGTTGAGCAAGGCGCTGAACAGCGGCGCGGAACCGGCCATGCCAGTGCAGCGTTGAGCCAGCGCCAGTGACGCGTGTTCATGGCCGAGCAGCGCAGTCAGCCGCGCATGAGTAGTTTTCACCCCGGCGCGCACGCCTTCAGCGAGATCAACCCGCAACGGCAAGGTATTGATGAATACCCCCAGCGTGCGGTCGGCACCCTCGCCGCCCTGCATCCGCCCCATCAACACGGTGCCGAAGACCACGTCGCGGCGGCCGGAGACTACGCCCAGCACCTGCGCCCAGGCCATGTGCATCAGGCTCGCCGGGCTGACGCCCAACTGCCGGGCCTGTTCACGCAGGCGCAGATTGAGCGCCGCATCGACCGGTTGCAGCGCTTCTTCGATGCCACGTCCGTCGCCCTGGACATCCTGCAGACCGAAGGGCAAGGTCGGCTCGTCGATATCGCCAAGCATCTCGCGGAAGAACGCTTCATGTTCCTGCGCATCGGCGCCCAAGCGGGCCTGCGCCACGTAGTTGCGGTACGGCATCGGCGGCGTCAGCATGTCGAGCTGATCGAACATCAGCGCGTGCATTTCGCGACCGATCACGTCCATGGCGGTGTGGTCGAGAATCGAGTGATGGAACAGCACGATGGCGACGACTTGCTGTTGCGCCGGATCCTCGGCGTAGACCATGCGGATCAACGGTGCCTGATTCAAGTCGAGGCGGAAATGCCGCGCATCGAAACGCGCGTGCAACTGCTCGAGGATGTCGCCGTCCTCTGCACCCAGCGGCACTTGCTGCACGACCATCTGCGCCTCGCGCCAGACCACTTGCTGCGGGCTGGGCAAGCCTTCCCAGACTACGCTGGTGCGCAGAATGTCGTGGCGGGCGATGACCTGCTGCAAGTGCTCGGCAAAGGTTTGCAAACGTTCGAGGCTGTCGAAGGCCAGACGCGATTGCAACAGGTACGGATCGCCCTGTTCAGCACTGAGATGGTGATAAAGGATGCCTTCCTGCAACGGTGCCAACGGATAGATATCCTGCACATTCGCGGCGCCGCCCGGCACCGTGGCAACGATACGATCGATACTGGTTTGATCCAGCGTGGTCAGGGTCAACATATCGGAGGTGATGTACGTGCAATCGGCCGGGATAAGGTTGGCCGGCACCTCGATTTCCCGGCCGCTACCCAACGCACGCGCCAGCGCGGCCAGGCTCGGTTGATTGAACAGCACCCGCACATCGGCGTTCAGACCGGCCTGACGCATGCGTTCGATCAGGCTCACCGCCAACAGCGAATGGCCGCCGAGTTCGAAGAAGTTGTCGTGACGGCCGATCTGCTCGATGTTCAGTACGTCGGCCCAGATCTGAGCCAACGCGATCTCGACCGGGCCTTGCGGCGCTTCATATTCGCGGCTGAGCCACGCGTCCTGATCCGGCTCGGGCAAGGCTTTGCGGTCGAGTTTGCCGTGGGCCGTGAGCGGCAGGCTGTCCAGTCGCACGTAAGCGGCCGGCACCAAGGTGTCCGGCAGCCGCGCTTGCAGATGGCGGTGCAAGTCGCCGATCTCGACCTGCTCGATGTCAGTGAACCACGCAACCAGACGCCCGTCGCGTACCAGTACCACGCATTCGCGGACCGCGTCATGAGCGCTCAACGCGGCTTCGATTTCGCCGAGTTCAATGCGTACACCGCGCAGTTTCACCTGATCGTCATTGCGCCCCAGGTATTCGATATTGCCGTCGTCCAGCCAGCGCGCGAGGTCGCCGGTGCGGTACATCCGTGCGTGCGGCTCGTCGCTGAACGGGTCGTCAAGAAACTGTGCAGCGGTCAGTTCCGGACGATTCAGATAACCCCGTGCAACCCCGGCGCCACCGACATACAACTCGCCTTGCACACCGGTCGGCACCGGTTGTTGCTGGCGGTCCAGCAGATAGACTTTGGCATTGGCAATCGGCCGGCCAATGTGCAAAACCCGCCCGGGCTCGATGCGCCCGGACGTCGCCACCACCGTGGCTTCGGTCGGGCCGTAGTTGTTGATCACATCGAACGTCTGATCTCGCGGGAACTGGCGCAATTTATCGCCGCCGATCAACAACGTGCGCAGGGTCGGATGGCCCAATTCACGACTGAAGGCATATTCGGCCACCGGGGTCGGCAGAAAGCTCACCTGCAACGGCTGCGCGCGCCACCACTCGAGCAATTCATCCAAGTGTTCATTGCCGATCGAAGGCGGTGGCAGATGCACGGTCGCGCCGACGCACAGCGCTGGCCAGACTTCCCAGGCCATGGCATCGAAACCGCAACCGGCAACACTGGCGGTGTGGCTGCCGGCGTGCAGATCGAAAGCTTCGGCGTGCCAGTGCACGAGGTTTTCCAGAGTGCGGTGCTCGACCATCACGCCTTTTGGCTGCCCGGTGGAGCCCGAGGTGTAGATCACGTAGGCCAGATTCGCCGGGGTCAGCCTCGACAGTGCCGGGTTGGTGTCAGGCAAGTGCCGCCAGTCGTTGGTGCCCAGATCGATCACGGGGACAGCGCCAAGCATGTCGCGCGTCGAGGCCTGCGCCAGCACCGCGATCGGGTCGCTGTCCTGCAACAGGTAGGCAATGCGTTCTGCCGGGTAATCAGGATCAATCGGCACATAACCGGCGCCGGCCTTGAGAATCGCCAGCATTCCAACAAGCATGTTCGGGCCGCGACGCAGGCACAGCGCGACGCGGTCATCGGTTTGCACGCCGAGGCCAATCAGGTGATGGGCGAGACGATTGGCGCGCTGATTCAGTTCGCGGTAGCTGAACTGTTGCTCACCCTGCACCACCGCCAATGCTTCGGGATGCGCCAAGACTCGCGCTTCAAAAAGCCGCGGCACTGTCTGCGCGGGCGGATATTCACGACCGCTGATGTTGAAGCCAACCAGCACACGCTGCCGCTCGCCCGGTGACACGATCGACAGCTGCTGCAACGGCGCCTGCGGCGTGTACTCCAGCGCCGTCACCAGGCTGTGCAAAGCGGTTTGCAAATAATCACAGACCCGCGCACCGTCTACCTGCGGAACGGCTTGCACGCTCAAGCGGAACCCCTCGCCGAGGTCATCGACACTGACCACCAGCGGATAATTGCTGCGCTCGCGCGAGCTGAGAATCTGCACGCCGTCCCACGTTACAGCGGCCGAATCCGGCGCACTGTGGCGGTAGTTGAGCAAGGTGCTGAACAGCGCCTGCGAGCCGGCGACACCACTGCAACGCTGGGCCAGTGCCAGCGAGGCTTGCTCATGGCCGAGCAACTGCGCCAGACGCGCATGGGTGGCACGCACGCCGTGTTCTACCGGGTCAGCAGCGACGCTGACGCGCAACGGCAAGGTGTTGATGAACATGCCCAACGCCCGATCTGCACCCTCTCCGCCCTGCATGCGCCCGAGCAATACGGTGCCGAACACCACGTCTTGCTGGCCGGACACCTGCGCCAACACCTGAGCCCAGGCCTGATGCACCAGACTGGCCACGCTGACACCCAGCCGCCGTGCTTGCTCGCGCAGACGCTGACCAAGGCTGGCGTCAAGATCGGAATGACTGTCGAGGATCGCGCTGCCGTCGCCGTGCACGTCCTGCAAACCGAAGGCCACGGTCGGTTCGTCGATGTCGGCGAGCATCTCGCGGAAGAACGTCTCATGGGCCTGATCATCGGCGCCGAGCCGCGCCTGCGCGACGAAATTACGGTACTGCACCGGCGGCGGCAGATCGCTGCTGACGCCGCGCATGACGTCGTTCATTTCCGCCACCAGCACGTCCAGCGCGGTGTGATCGAGGACGATATGGTGCAGCAGGAGAATGCCGATCCAGCGCTGGTGTGGCTGATCTTCGGTGTAGACAAAGCGCATCAGCGGCGCGCGATTGAGGTCGAGACGATAGTGGCGTGGATCGAAACGCGCCTGCATCTGCTCGAGCACGTCGCCGTCTAGTTCATCGGCATCGACACGTTCCAGCGCCAGTGGCGCCTCGCGCCAGACCACTTGCACGGCTTCCTCAAGCCCCTCCCAGACCACGCCAGTGCGCAGAATGTCATGGCGTGCGATCACGCCGTTCAAGGCGCGGACGAAGGTTTTGATCTGCGCCAGACCGTCGAAGGCAAATTGCGCCTGCAACACATACGGATCGCCGGCGCTGGTGGCCAGATGGTGATAGAGGATCCCTGCCTGCAACGGCGCCAGCGCATAGATGTCCTGCACATTGGCGATGCCGCCCGGCACGCTGGCAACCACGCGGTCGATAGCGGCTTGGGCGAGATTGACCAGCGGCAACATGGCTGGGGTAATGCGCGTGCAACCCGGTTCGATCAGGTTGTCTGGAACGACAATGCCGCGTTCGCTGCTCAAGGTCGCCGCCAGCGCTGCCACACTCGGCTGACCGAACAACACGCGTACGTCACAGTGCAGATCCTGTTGGCGCATGCGTTCGATCAGCTTCACTGCCAACAGCGAATGGCCACCGAGTTCGAAGAAGTTGTCGTGGCGGCCGACCTGTTCGACGCCAAGTAACGTCTGCCAGAGTTCGGCAATCAGGTTTTCCACGTCACCAACCGGCGCCTCGAAACCACGCCGGGCGAATGCATCGCTGTCCGGTGCCGGCAAGGCTTTGCGGTCGAGCTTGCCATTGGTGGTCAGCGGCAAAGCGTCCAGACGCACGAAGGCGCTCGGCACCATGTAGTCAGCCAACACCGCCAACAGATGATCACGCAATTGCGCCACATCCGGCGCCGCACCTTCATCGGCCAGCCAGTACGCGACCAGACGCTGATCGCCGGGGCTGTCCTCACGGGCGATCACCACGGCTTCGCGCACACCTTCGCAGCTAGACAGGCGCGCTTCGATTTCACCCAGCTCAATGCGGAAACCGCGAATTTTCACCTGATCGTCGTTGCGCCCCAGGTATTCGAGGCTGCCGTCCGCCGCCCAACGTGCAAGGTCGCCGGTTTTATACAACCGCGCCTCGGCGTTTTCGCCAAACGGATCATTGATAAAACGCTCGGCGGTCAGCGCTTCGCGATTCAGATAACCGCGCGCCACCCCGGTGCCTCCGACGTACAGCTCACCGATCACGCCGACGGGAACCGGTTCACGCTGCGCATCGAGGACATACAGTTGCAGGTCGGGAATGCGCACGCCAATCGGGCTGACGCCGAGCAACTGCGCGTCGGCGGCTTGCAGCGGTCGATAGGTCACGTGCACGGTGGTTTCGGTGATGCCATACATGTTCACCAACCGCGTTCCGGCATTGCCGACCCGCGCATACCACGGTTTGAGCAAGCCCGGCTCCAGCGCTTCACCGCCGAAAACCACGTCCCGCAAGGAGTGCTGCAAGGTGCTGCGGCCCTGGGCAGCGATCAATTGGCGGAACGCGCTCGGCGTCTGGTTGAGCACGGTTACACCGGTTTCGCAAAGCAATGCATAGCAGTCGTCCGGCGAGCGGCTCACGGCTTGCGGGACCAGCAACAATTGCCCGCCGAACGCCAGCGCGCCCCAGATTTCCCAGACCGAAAAGTCGAAGGCGAAGGAATGGAACAGCACCCAGATATCCTGTTGATTGAACTGGAACCAGTCCTCGGTGGCAGAAAACAGCCGCGCCACGTTGCGGTGCTCGACCATCACGCCTTTGGGCAAACCGGTGGAGCCGGAGGTGTAGATCACGTACGCCAGATGCGCCGGGGTCAGCTCGGGGATCTGCGGATTGCTGTCGAGTTCGGCCTTGAGGTGAGCGCTGTCGAGATCGATCTGCGGCACCTCAAGAGCGGCCACGCGATCGCGGGTCGCCGCCTGCATCAGCAGCGCTGCCGGGGCGCTGTCCTGCAAGGTGAAACTGATTCTGTCGAGCGGATAGGCCGGATCGATCGGCACATAACCGGCGCCTGCCTTGAGCACACCCAGCAGGCCGATGAGCATTTGCGGGCCGCGCTCGACGCAGATGGCGACACGGTCATCCGGGCGAATGTTCAGCGCCAGCAAATGGTGGGCGACCTGATTGGCGCGGCGGTTGAGTTCGCCGTAGCTGAGCGTCTGCCCTTCGAAGATCAGCGCCGTGGCGTCCGGGCGGGCCTGTGCATGGGCTTCGAATTGCTGGTGGATCAGCGGGGTGTCGGGGAACTGCGACAGCGGCAAATTGCTGCCGTGCAGCAGGTGTTCGCGTTCGCTGGCGGGGAGGATTTTCAGCTCTTGCAGCGCCACATCGGCACTGGATTGCAGGGCTGCCGCCAGACTCTCCAGCGCCGCATTCAAGTAAGCGGCCATGCGCTCGGCACCCAGCGCAGCATCCGCCAGGGCGGTGATGCGCAAGTCCACGCCGAGGTCATCGATGTTGATGGTCAGCGGATAGTTGGTGCGCTCGCGGGCGCCGAGCACCTGCACACCGGGGGCAATGTCGACCACGTCAGCGACTTCTTCGACGCTGCTGTGCCGGTAGTTGAGGATCGCGCTGAACAGCGGCGTCGGCACCGCGACGGCGCTGCAACGTTGGGCCAGGGCCAGCGAGGCCTGCTCGTGCGCCAGCAACGCAGTCAGGCGCTGATGGGTCGCCCGCACGCCGGCGCGCACGCTTTGCGCGCCGACATCAACGCGCAGCGGCAAGGTGTTGATGAACATGCCCAACGCCTGCTCACCGCCCTCGCCCGCGTCCATGCGCCCCAGCAGCACGGTGCCGAACACCACCGCCGTGCGCCCGGACAATTGCCCGAGCACCCGCGCCAGCGCCAGATGCGTCAGGCTCGCGACACTGACACCCAACTGCCGCGCCTGCTCGCGCAACTGCCGGCTCAAGCGGCTGTCGAGCATCAGCGAGGCTTCCTCGATGGCGTGGCCATCACCCTGCACATCCTGCAAGCCACATGGCAGCGTCGGCTCGTCGATATCAGCGAGCATGTCGCGGAAAAATGCTTCCTGCGCCTGCTCACTGCCGGCACTGCGCGCCTTGGCCAAGTGATCACGATACGGCACCGCCGCTGGCACTTGCGCAGTCTGCCCGAGCAGGCAGGCCTGAACTTCCCGGCGCAGCACATCCAGCGCCACGTGATCCATGATCATGTGATGAAACAGCAACAGCGCGACCACGCGGCCCTGAGCGGGATCCTGCGCATAGACCATGCGCAGCAGTGGCGCTTGCTGCATGTCGAGGCGGAAGTGCTGCGGGTCGTGGCGTTCGAGCAATTGCGTGAGCACGTCGGCACCGCTGTCGACGCGGATTTCCTCACACACCAGCGGCGCCTCGCGCCAGACCACTTGCACCGCTTCATCGAGGTATTCCCAGACAAACGAGGTGCGCAAAATATCGTGCCGCTTGACCACCCAACGCAGCGCGTCGGCGAAGGCGTTCAGGCGCTCCTGGCTGTCGAACACGAAACGCGCCTGCGAGATGTAAGGGTCACCGGCAGCGGCCGAGAGGTGGTGATAGAGCATGCCCTCCTGCAACGCGGACAACGGATAGATGTCCTGCACGTTGGCGGCGCCACCCGGCACCGTGGCGACGATGCGGTCAAGCGCGTCCTGATTCAGCGTCACCAGCGGCAGCATGTCCGGGGTGATGCGAAAGGCCGGGCTCAGCCAGTCGCCGCCGTGTTCGGCGACCAGCTCCAGCAGTTGCGCCTTGTGCGCCGCGAGGCTGTCCCACAACGCGTCATCCAGCGCGTCGTCGCTGCCCAGAATGACCAGGTCTTCATCTTCCTGTTGAAGGCGGATCGCATGGGTGGAAATGGCAGCCATCAGTTCGCTGAAATGCATGAGGTAACCTGCTGTAAATACGGAAAAAAGGAGCGCGCAGCAGCGAGTCCGTGCAGACGGCGCGCAGCTTGGAAAAACTAAAACATCGGGGCGTGGGTGTCTGACATGGGAAGCGGGGACAAGCCGCCGGCGCGAGCACCGCAAGTCCCCTGTGGGAGCGAGCTTGCTCGCGAAAGCGTTGTGTCAGTTACCATCAACATTGACTGAAGCAACGCCTTCGCGAGCAAGCTCGCTCCCACAGGGTTTGTGGTCGCCGTCAGAGGCGGCGTTTGCGATTGAGGCTCGGGATGGTGGTCGGGGCGATCTCGACCTGCTTGGCCTGCCGCGAGGTCTGTGCCGCCAGCGCCGCCAGTGTCGGCTGACTGAACAGCGTCCGCGCGTCGACATGCAGCCCGGCCAGACGCATGCGCGCGACCAGACTGACCGCCAACAGCGAATGCCCGCCCAGTTCGAAGAAGTTGTCGTGGCGCCCGACCTGCTCGACCTTGAGCACCTGCGCCCAGATCTGCGCCAAGGCTGCTTCCACGTCGCATTCGGGCGCCTCGTAAGGACGGCTGAGCAACGCCTCCGCCCCCGGTTCCGGCAACGCCTTGCGATCGATTTTGTCGTTGGGCGTCAAGGGCAGCGCCGCCAGCATCACGTAAGCGCCAGGCACCATGAATTCCGGCAACTGCGCCAACACATGTGCTCGCAATGCTTCCAGCGTCGGTGCAGCCTGCTCGGCACGCACGCAGTAATAAGCCACCAGCCGCTCATCGCGCACCAGCACCACCGCTTCGCGAATGGCCGGATGTTCGAGCAGCCGCGCTTCAATCTCGCCCAGCTCAAGGCGCACCCCGCGCAACTTGACCTGAAAGTCGTTGCGACCGAGGAATTCGAGGTTGCCATCGGCGCCGTAGCGCACCAGATCACCGGTGCGATACAAGCGATCACCGGCCACGAACGGACTGTCGATAAAGCGTTCGGCCTGCAATTGCGGCAGCCCCAGATAGCCGCGCGCCACGCCCACTCCACCAATATGCAAATGCCCACTGACGCCGAACGGCACCGGTTGATCGCAGGCATCGAGGACATACAGCCGCGTGTTGCTCAGCGCCTTGCCGATCGGCACCAGCGTCTGCGGCACCGGCTCGCCGGGCTCCAGCGTCCAACCGCTGCTGTCGACCGTGGTTTCGGTCGGCCCATAGACGTTGTGCAGACGCACCCACGGCAGCCGCTCGCGCACTTGCCGGGCCAGCGCGACGGTCAACTCGCCGCCACCGTTAAGGACGTCGGTGAGGCTGGTGCACTGGCTGACGTCGTCCCGCTCGATGAACTGCTGCAACAGCGCCGGCACGAATTTGACCACGGTAATGTTCTGTTCACGGATCACTTGCGTGACATACGCCGAATCACGGTTGCCGTCGGCCCGCGCCAAGACCAGGCGCATGCCCGAGCACAGCGGCCAGAAGATCTCCCACACCGAACTGTCGAAACTGTACGGGGCCTTTTGCAGTAATGCGCCGTGTTCAGTGGGCGGTGACAACTGCGAGCCCCAGTGCACCATGTTGCAGGCGCTACGGTGCTCGATCATCACGCCCTTCGGCGTGCCGGTGGAGCCGGAGGTGTAGATCATGTAGGCCAGATTCGCCGCGCCGAGACAGGGCACCTGCGGATTGTCGTGCGGCTGGTCCTGCCAGGTGCCGAGATCGAGATCGATCAGCGGCACGCCGGGCTCGCCGAGCAGATCACGCGTCGCCGCGTGCACCAGCAGCGCAACCGGTGCGCTGTCCTGCAACATGTAGTTCAGGCGTTGCAGCGGATAATCGGGATCGAGCGGCACATAAGCACCGCCCGCCTTGAGAATGCCCAGCAGACCGATCACCAGCTCCGACCCGCGCTCGACGCAGATCGCTACCCGCGAATCCGGCTGCACGCCGAGCCCGCGCAGATGATGAGCCAAGCGGTTGGCCTGCTCATTCAACTCGCGATAGCTCAGGCGTTGCTCGGCGAACTGCACGGCGATGGCATCCGGTTTGCGCTGCACCTGTTGTTCGAACAGCGCCTGCAGCGGTTGCTCCATCGGGCAGTCGACTGCCGTATCGTTGAACTCGATCAGCAGCCGTTGCAGTTCTTCTTCCGGCAACAATGGCAAGCGATTCAATGGCTGCTGCGGCGTGTTTTCCAACGCCTCGACCAAGCCTTTCAGCGCTGACTGCACATAAGCGCAAATCCGTTGCGCACCGATGCTCGACAGGGTTCGGGTAGTCAGACGCAAGCCTGTGCCGAGGTCATCGACACTCAGGGTAAACGGGTAATTGGTGCGCTCCTCGTTGGCCAGGGTTTCGATGCCCTGCCAGGTTTGCCGGGAGGTTGTTTGCTCGGCGTCATCGCTGTGCCGATAGTTAAGCAAGGCGCTGAACAGCGGCGCCGGCGCGACAACGCCGCTGCAACGCTGGGCCAGCGCCAAGGATGCGTGCTCATGAGCGAGCAACGCGGTCAGGCGCGCATGCGTGGACTTCACCGCTGCACGCGCACCCTCGCCGACATCGACCCGCAGCGGCAAGGTGTTGATGAACACCCCCAACGCCCGGTCGGCCCCCGCGCCGCCCTGCATGCGCCCCATCAGCACCGTGCCGAACACCACGCTTGGCTGCCCGGATGTCGCCGCCAATACTTGCGCCCAGGCGAGGTGGATCAGGCTGGCGACGCTGACGCCGGCCAGACGCGCCTGCTGTTGCAGACGTTGATACAGATCGCTCGTCAGGGTTTGCTCGGCCTCCTCGATGTTGCTGCCGTCGCCCTGCACATTCTGCAAAGCGAACGGCAAGGTTGGCTCGTCGATGTCGGCGAGCATCTGGCGGAAAAACGCTTCATGCTCCTGTTCACTGACACCCAGTCGCGTCTGCGCCACATAGTTGCGGTACGGCACCGGT
>Ga0213828_1000435_pt1 | contig 40777 bp, 35 predicted proteins | sample MC6MC0897MG_FD_180664 | JGI IMG/M metagenome (GOLD analysis project Ga0213828, IMG submission 180664) | Enriched soil aggregate microbial communities from Iowa State University, Ames, United States - MC6-MC0897-MG | ecosystem: Environmental > Terrestrial > Soil > Unclassified | place: USA: Iowa...
TCGGCAAACGCGCCGGGCCGCATGCGGCGCCGGGGCGTGCCGGGCTCAGGCCTGTATCTGGCCGGCCAGTTGCTGGATGCTGATGACGACGAACTCGGCGGGCTTGAGCGGCGCAAACCCCACCAGGATGTTGACCACGCCGCGATTGATGTCGTCCTGCGTGGTGGTTTCCCGGTCGCACTTGACCAGATAGGCCTCGCGCGGCGAACTGCCCTGGAAGGCGCCTTGCCGGAACAGCGTGTTCATGAACGCGCCGATGTTCAGGCGGATCTGCGCCCATAGCGGCTCGTCGTTGGGCTCGAACACCACCCACTGCGTGCCGCGATACAGCGACTCTTCGAGGTAGAGGGCCAGGCGCCGCACGGGTACGTACTTGTATTCCGAGGTGAGTTGGTCTGCCCCGCGCAGCGTGCGCGCGCCCCAGCACACCGCGCCATACACCGGGAACGTGCGCAGGCAGTTGACCCCCAGCGGATTCAGGCTGCCGTTCTCGCCGTCCGTCAGCGTCGCGGCCAGCGAGATGACGCCGGTCAGGTTGGCGTCGGTGCCCGCGGGCGCCTTCCATACGCCCCGGTTGCCGTCGGTGCGCGCATACACGCCGGCGACGGTGCCACACGGCGGCGCCAGACGCGGCTTGCCGTTCTTGAGCGGGTCGGACACGTACGTCCACGGGTAGTAGACGGCGGCGTGATCCGACTTGGGCAGCGCCGTGCCGTTGGCCACCGCCACCATCGCCGCCGGATCGGTGGCGGTGGGCGGGGCATCCACGATCATGAAGGCGCGCCGCTCTTCGCAGTACGACGCGGCATCGGCCAGCACGCCGCTGTGCGTGATGGCCGGCAGGCAGAGCAGATTGAAGATGTCGGCGTCTTCCAGGGCGTACAGCCCTTGCCGCAGCGCGCGGCTGCCGATGAACGCGGCATAGACGTCGTCCGGCCCGTACGGCGTTTCGGTGCCGCCTTCCAGCAATGCATCAACCGGCGGCGGCGAGGCGACGGCGCCGGTCAGCAGATGCAGCGAGGCGGCCAGGTCGTTGGCCGGCGCGGCCGCGACCGCGATGGTCGAGCCCAGGCCGCGCGAGCCGCTTGCCAGCACCAGCGTGCTGCCCTGCACCCGCGCCGTGAAGTCGCGGAAGGCCGGCGTGCCCGGCCGCAGCGCGCGCACGGCGGCCTGCAGGCGCGCCGCCACGTCTTCCAGTTTGGCGGCCAGCGAACCGCCCGCGGCGGTGGCGTCACCCAGGCTCACGAGTTCGGGCCCCAGGCCATCCAGCGTGATGCGCAGGCTGGTGTGCGTGGCGTCGGGCAGCGCGTCCAGGTCGGTTGCGCCGAAGGCGTCGCTGGTCAGCGTTGCCGCGTCGGGCGTGGGCGCGGGGCGGATGATGGCCGCGCCGTCGGTTTCGACGCCGCCGGCCAGCGACCCCAGCATCAGCACGCCCGCGGCGTTGTTGCGCGCGCCCGGCAGCACGCGGACGCTGGCGTTCTCGCCGCCCGCGCCGGACGTCATCACCAGCGTGTTGCCGTTGCGCGCGGCGGTGAAGTTCGCCAGCGCCGGCCGGCCCTGCGCCTGCGCCCGCACCTTGGCCTGGATCGCCGAAGCCAGCGCGGTTAGACGCTGCGTCGCGGTGCCGCCGGCTATGTCGCCAGGCAACGCGATGCTGACGCCCACGGGTTCCAGCCCGTTCACGGCCACGCGGAAATCGGTGTGCGTCGCGTCCAGCAGCGTCTGCACGTCGCCCAGCGTGCCGCTGACGCTGGTGCCCGCCGGCAGCGCATCCAGCGCGCCCTGCGACAGCATCCGCTCCAGGCGAACGAGCTGCGATACGCCCTGCACCAGATCCAGCAGATAGCGCGGATCCTTGGCGTTCAACGAGACGTTGGCGTAGCTTTCCGCCCGCCCGTCGCTGCCGCGGATGAACTGGATGTTGAAGGTGCTGGAGGGCACCGCGGTGGCGTGGTCGACGCGGACCTGGATGCTGTTGCCGGATACGCCGGGGTCCAGCGCGCGCACCGTCAGCACGTCCACCGCGGTTGCGCTGCGCAAGGTGCGCTGCGCGGGCGACGCTTCCTTGACCACGCGCACGACCCAGGCGTCCGTGCCGCCGTTCACGAAGAACTGGCGCACGGCATAGCCCAGCTCGGAATCGTCGGCCAGTCCGCCGAAGGCGCGTTCATAGTCGGAGAAACTGAATATCCGGACCGCCTTGTTGACGGGACCGCGCGGGGCCGCGCCCAGAAAGGCGGCGACCGAGGTCGCGACCCCGGCAATCGTGCGAACGCCGCTGGGAATTTCCTGGATATAAACCCCGGGATGGGACAGGGTAAGGGCCATGAGCTGCTCCTTCACACGGCTGTCAGGATCAATGTCCTGGCCGCAGGAGAGGCTTAGAGAGCCGCCAGCGCGCCACGGGAGACGGGCAGGAGAAGGCTGGCGATTCGCGCGAGGCTTGCGCGGGATGGCGGGCGTTGCGCCGCTCTAGTTGGATTGCAGCGGAAAGGCAATCGGGCAAAAGCAGCAAGCCCTGGTAGGAACGAGTTATAGAAGTTCTGATTGATGCGATCAATAGCTTTTTAACGGCGTTAACCATCTGTTTCTTATTCAGGGGGCGGTCAGCTCCGGTCTTGCCGCAATTGAACCCCGGGGCGCGCTGGCGTATAACCCGAAGCGGCGCCGCCCGCGATCATCCGGGCGGCGGAACGCCCCAGCCGGTTTGGCAGGCGGCCAGAACCTCAAGGAGCGTGAGATGAATTGCGTGTCCCGAATGCTGCATTTGCATGACTGGTTTTCCCGCTTGCCTGCCACCTCCGGCGATGCCGCCCGACGCCTGCGCATGACGCGCGTTGTCCTGGGCGTGGCGGCCGGAACGTCGCTGGCGTTTGGTGCCGCGGCGCAGCCGCAGAATGCCGGCCAGCCTCCGTCAGCCCCCACGACCCAGACTGCTGCCGCGCAACCGGGCGCCGGCCAACAAGACTCGTCCGCCGCGCGCGCGCTGCAATGGCCGCGTAGCTTCACCGCACCCGACGGCAAGCGGGTCGAGCTGTACCAACCGCAGATCGACACCTGGACCGCCGACCGCCTCACCGGCCGCATGGCGGTGGCGGTGGGACCGGCCAAGGGCAGCCCGACCTACGGCGTCGCCGAGTTTTCCGCCCGCGCCGACGTGAACAAGCCGGCCGGGCTGGTGCGCCTGTCAGACATCCGCGTCGAACGCGTGCAGGTGCCCACCGCGCCGCAGGAGGCCGCGCGCCTGCGCAGCGAACTCGAAGCCCGCATCCCCGCCAACGGCGTGGTCACGCCATTGGATGCGCTGCAACTGAGCTATGCGCTGTCGCAGAACAACCCGCCCGCCAAGACCGTGCCGGTGAACAACACGCCGCCGCGCATCATCTACCGCACGGTGCCGGCGATCCTGGTGCTGGTTGATGGCGCACCCGCGTGGACCCAACTGCCCGGCACGCAGGGATGGCGCCGCGTCATCAACACCCGCGCGCTGATCCTGGGCGACAACGCCGGCCGGTTGTACCTGCAGGCCGCGGGCCACTGGTACGAAGCCGGCGACATCAACGGGCCGTGGCGCACCGTGGCGCAACCGTCGCCCGCGCTGCTTGCGGCGGCAGACGCCGCGCGACGCGGTCCGGCGGCGGACCCGTTGATGCCGCACGACGGCAAGGCGCCGCACCGCGCGCCCGATGTCGAAGTGTCGACCGTGCCCGCTGAACTGCTGATCACGATTGGCCAGGCCGAGCTGCGGCCGGTGCCGGGGACTTCGCTGCTGTCGGTCACCAACGCCGACCACGCCGTGTTCATGAACCCGGGCGACAACCGCTACTACCTGCTGGTGTCCGGCCGCTGGTTCCGAGGCGCGCGGCTGGAAGGGCCATGGTCGTATGTGCCGGGCAAGGACCTGCCGCGCGATTTCGCGCGCATTCCGCCGCGGGATCCGCAAGGCGGGGTGCTGGTGTCGGTGCCCGGCACGCCGCAGGCGCGGGAAGCCGTCATTGCGTCGACCATTCCGCAGACCGCCACCGTGTCGCGCAGCGCCGCCAAGCTGCAGGTCGAATACGCCGGCGGCGCGCCGGTGCTGCGGCCCATCGACGGCACGACTCTGCACTACGCGACGAACTCGCCGGTGCCGGTCATCCAGGCGGAAGGCCGCTATTACGCGCTGTCGAACGCGGTGTGGTTCGTGTCGGACTCGCCAACCGGACCGTGGCGCGTGGCCGACCATGTGCCGCCGGCCATCTACGCCATTCCCGCCAGCTCGCCGCTGCATTACGTGACCTATGTGCAGGTCTACGGCGCCACGCCGCAAAGCGTGGTGTTCGGCTATTCACCCGGCTACATGGGCGTGGTGGTGGCGCCAGACGGCACCGTCGTCTACGGCACGGGCTATTCCTATCCGCCCACGATCGTACAGAACACCTGGGTCGGCTATCCGCCCAGCTATGGCTACAACGCCGCCTTCGATTCGGCCGCGGGCTTTGCCTTCGGGTTTGCCGCCGCCGAGGCCTGGGGCGGCGCCGCGCCGTACTGGGGACCGTACTATGGCGCGCCCTATTGGGGCGGCGTGGACGTCAACAAGGTCGACGTCTACGGCGCCTGGGGCGGTTCCGGCACGGTCACGCACGCGGCCGGCTGGAACGGCTGGACGGGCACCGAGTGGCAGGGCGCCCACGCCGAAGGCTACAACCCGCAAACCGGCGCCGCGTTTGAAGGCACGCGCGGCGCGGCTTACAACGAGTACACGGGCAACGCCGCCGCCGGACGCCGGGGCGCCTACACCGATCCGGTCACGGGCGCATCGGGCGCGGGCCGCGCGGGCGCGGTCGAGAACGACGACGGCCAGTGGGCCGCGGGCCGGCAGAACGTGCGCACCAATGCCGACACCGGCCGCACCACGTACTCCGCCGCCAGCGCGACCGGCACGGCGGGCCAAGGCGCCGACAGCGTCGACCGGCGCGGCGCCACCTACAACCGCAACACCGGCAGCGGCGCGGCGTGGAACAACGGCAACGTGTATGCGGACCACAACGGCAACGTCTACGAGCACAACGACAACGGCTGGCAGCAGCACACGTCGTCGGGGTGGCAGCCCGTTCAGCCGAACACGCAGTCCAATTACCTGAACGCACAGCGCCAGGCGCGCGATTATTCGACGCAACCGGGCGGCATGGATGGCGGAGGCTGGCAGAACCGCATGAACGAGTCCGCGGGCGGCTGGCAAGGCCGCAGCGACGGCGGCTGGCAGGGTCGCGCGGAGGGCGGCTGGCAAGGGCGCGGGGAGGGCGGCTGGCAGGGCCGCGGGATGGAGGGGCGCAGCTTTGGCGGGTTTGGCGGGTTCCGGGGCGGCGGCTTCCGGCGTTGAGCCGGTAGGGGCAGCGCGCTCACGTCGCGCGCAACGCGTGCCGGCTCGGCGGCCGGCACGCATGTTGTCTGTGGTCAGTCCTGCACCAGGTACGCCTGTCCGCCCGGCTTCAGATACGCGGCCAGATCACTGAACGGCACCTGCGCCAGCGTCCCAAGACACACGCCCGACGCGTGCCCCACGCCCGACACCGACAGGCTCAGCGCACCCGGAGCGCTCGCGCCCAGCGCAAGATACGTGGGCCAAAGATCCCAGCAGCCTTCCTTGGAGCGGTCTTCCGTCAGGCCCGCCTCGTCGCGCGCCGCCAGGGTTTTCTGTACCTGGCCGGCAAGTTCCTTCAGCGCGGGGCGCGGTTCGCGGTTGTTCGGCTCGTAGGCGTCGAACACGCGGTTCCAATCCAGGGTTTCGCCGCGCAGCAGGTCCAGCGTGTAGGGATCGAAGTGATTGTTGGGATGCGCGCCGCCACAGTCCAGGCTGCCGGACTCGGTCACGGTCATCATCGCGCTGGACAGCCACGGCACCTTCACGACCTCTTCCTCGTAGTTGCCCAGCGTTCCCGCGGACGGGCCGTCGCTGGTGTAGGCCGTGGCCTTGCAGGCCAGTGCTGCGTGGCTCATGCGCCAGTGGCGCTGTTCGAGCAGATGGTTGACGCGTGCCATGACCGCTTTGTCCGGATGCCGCGACAGGCGCGGATAGCTGAACTGCGTGCGCGGATCGCGCCACATGCGATAGGCCACGGTGGCGCTGCCGATGTCGTCGCCGACCGGCTCAGCATGACCCGCTAGTTTGAGCGTGTCGTAAGGCACGCGGGCCGCGTCGATCTCTACGCCGAACTCGATGCCGCCATCGGGCGTCAGCGCGCTGGCGTCGTACTGCGCGGCACGCTTGAGCGTGAAGCTGCGTTGCTCGCCCGTGCGCGTGTCGATCCAGACCCCCCGATAGCCCTGCGCGTCGAGCGTGCCTTGCCAGGTGGCGGCAGGCTTTGCGCCCGGCTGTTTGGCGGCCTGGTACGTCAGCGGCTCGGCCAGCGATTTGACGGTGCCTTTGAGCGGAATGTCGACGCCGTTCTTGGGATAGAAGTAGCGTCCGGTCAGCTCGCCGTCGGCGGCCGCGCTGTCCAGCTCCATCACGATGTCGCCCACGCCTTGCAGCGTGCCCGTGTAGACGGTGCGCTCGGCGGCGCTGGCCTCGCCGGGCGCCTGCAGCAGCAGGGCCAGCGCCAAGGCGCCAATCGGAATCGAAAGCGGGCGTGCAATGGGAAAGGGCATCTGCGTGGTGGACCCTGAGACGTGGGCCGGTCAATATACTCGACGCATCAGGGCTTCAATCTGCTGACCGCCACTGTCCAACGCTGGGGTCCACGCCAACGCGCCGGCCATCTGCCCAGACCTGTTCCTCATCCAGCCGCGACGCCGCTGCGGTGTCGATGTCGAAGACAATGCCAAGCGCCAGTGCGACCGCCGGATCTTCGATCGGCAGCTCCCAGGTCAGAAAGAGTTGCGACAGATCTTGGTCATCGGCAAAGTCCGCATCGTCGTACCCGCTTTGATGCCGGCGAATCACGGCGTGCGGCTGGCAGGTGTCGAAGACGATGGCCACGCCGCGTGTGAGCGCAATGCGGTGGCCGGTGCCGGGAAAATGCACGTCCAGACCCTTGTCGTCGGACAGGAACAGATTGCAGAACGCCGCGCTGCCGTATTGACCGCCGTCGTGGTGATAGCGCGCGCCACGGCAGGCCATCAGCGCCATGTCGCTGGCGCCCAGCACATCGCCCAGTCCCAGCGCGCGCGTCCAGTCGCGCATGGCTTGCACGCACTCGCCGAATTCCGGCCAGCGCGCGCGGGTGCGGGACAGCGGCATCTGCTCGACGTCGCCGGGTTCGAGCAGCAGCCGCGTGCGGATCTCGCGATCCCAATCGGCCAGCAGACGCGCCGGCGGCGCGGGCACGTTCAGGTGGCCCGCGAGCAGCCGGCTGCTGACGCTGCGGCTGCGCAACACGTCATCGTGCGCGTAAAAGAACGACGTCAATCGATCCTGCATTGGGTGATTCATGACTGCAATGGGTGATTCATGAGCTGCGCCTGCCGCGCCTAACCTCCGCGTCCTTCATAAGCGCCTTCGTCGCCGTCCTCGTCTTCCATCGCGGCCTGCGCGCGTTCCAGCAGATAGCGCTTCAGGCCTTCAAGGCCATCCGGCGTCCAGTCCGTTACGCCGGTCACCGCGACCCACGCATCCACATAGTGCTGCGGCGCGTAGACGTGTCCATACCCCATGGGCGTTGCCGTGCCCACCGCCATGTCCAGCGCCAGCTGCAACATCGTCACCACGGGATACCAGCGCAGCTCGGGCGACACGTCCGGTCCCATCGGTGCGTTCATCCACGCGGGCGGACGGTACAGATCGCGGTAGTCGAAGAACGTGACCGGGTCGCTGGCGTATTGCAGGTAGACGACACGCATCGGCCCCCACGGCGCGTCGGACGGCACGGGCGAGCCATGCTGGTTCATGAAGCGCACGAAGGCGCCATCGCGCAGCTCGGGCAGCCAGGCGGGCGAGCCGGGATTGCGGGCGTCCGTGATCTTGCGCCAGACCCGGCTCTCAAAGGGCGGGCCGCTCCACAACGCGCCCTGGATGGGGTCGCCGATCATCTCGAACAGTTCGGCCGAGCCGGCGGAGTTCATGGCGCCCAGGCTCAAGCCATGCAGATACAGCCGGGGCCGCCGGTCCTTGGGCAGCGTGGTCCAGTGGCCATACACCGCCTGGAAGAGCGCGCGCGCCGCCTCGGCGCCGTATTCAGGCTGCGCCAGCAGCGACAGCGGGCTGGACAGGTACGAATACTGCATTGCCACGCTGGCCACGTCGCCATTGAGCAGGTATTCCAACGAGTCCGCGGCGGCGGGGTCGACCCATCCCGTGCCGGTCGGCGTGATGACGACCAGCACCGAGCGGTCGAAGGCGCCGACGCGCTTCATCTCGTCCAGCGCAAGCTGCGCGCGGGCCTGCGGCGTGGCCGCGCCGCGCAGGCCGACATAGACGCGGATGGGTTCCAGCGCCTCGCGTCCCGACTGCGTGGTGATCTCGCTGGCTGTCGGGCCCGACGCGATGTATTCGCGGCCCGCACGGCCCAGTTCATTCCAGCGGATCAGCGACGCCGGACCGCCCGTCTTGTTATCGGCGGTCGGCTGCGGGCGTTCGGGTTCCAGCAGCGCGTCGAATTCTTTGAACGAGGCGTCCAGCACGTGCAGCGCGCCGCGGAAGAACACGTCGGTCGCCAGCAGCCAGAAGATCAAAAGGGCGATGGCCGCGCCCGTGACGTTGGCCACACGCCGCGGTACGACACGCCGCACCTGCCGGGTCAGATAGCGCGCCATCAGCTTGAACAGCCGCGCCAGCGCCAGCAGCACGGCGAACGTCGCGAGGGCGATCAGGCTGACCTTGATGGGATGTGCGCTGGTCACGGGTTCCATCTGCATCAGCGCGCGGATGGTGTTCTGCCATTCGGCTGCGCGGCCCAGGAATACGATCGCCACGGACACGCACAGCAGGCCGATGACGGCATTGATGATGCGCGCGGTCCGGCCGCGGGGCTCGGGCAGTTCCATGTAGGCCCACAGCCAATGCCACAGCACGCCCAGGCCATATCCCGCGGCGAGGCAGGTGCCGGCCAGCACGCCCTGCGTGACGTGGGTGCGGGGGATGAGGGTGGGCGTCAGCGCCGCGGCAAAGAACAGCGTACCGAGCATGAGGCCGACGCCGGATAGGGACTCCAGGTGCGAGCGCAGGAAGGTAGGCAGGTGGCGGGGCAAGGTCTGCTGCACGGTGGGCGTCCTCATCCGGGAGGGAATGGCGGGGATTCTCGCACGTTGCCGCGCGATGGTCGCGGGTGACGATGTTTGCGGGTGCCGATACGGACGGTGCTGTCAGTCGCGGTCGGGCGCGCCCAGCGGAAAGAGCGTCCGGTAGGGCCGGGCCTCGTCGACCGCCCGCGCGAACGACGGCCGCGCCAGCAGCCGCGCGCGATAGGCCCGCAGATGCGGATAAGCGTCGGCGATCGGGTGGGTCCAGTCGGCGTAGAACAAGGCGGGCGCGGCGGCGCAGTCGGCCAGCGTGAAGTCCCCGCCCGCCGCCCATGTGCGCGTCGCAAGCTGCGCGTCGATCCAGGCGTAGGCCCGTTCCAGCTTCTCCGCGGCCAGCGCCCGCGCTTCGTCACGCCTGGCGGGATCGCCGGTCAGCGCGCCGTTCACCGCGTGCTGCATCCAGTACATGACGTGCAGGTCGAAATAGCGGTCCAGAAAGCGCACGTCCAGCGCGGCCATCGGGTCGGCGGGAATCAGCCGGACCGGGCCGGGGTGGGTCAGTTGCAGGTATTCGATGATGATGCTGGACTCGGCGACGTTGCGTTCGCCGTCGACCAGCAGCGGAAACTTGCGCAGCGGCCAGCGCTCGATCCAATCGGCGGCATGCTGGGGCGTGTCGGGCCCGATGCTGCGGAACTCGAACGGCGTGGCGTTTTCGTACAGCGCGATCAGTGTCTTCTGCGTGTACGACGAAAAGGGATGACCGTAAAGTGCAGGCAGCATTCTCGGAGTCTCCTCGGACGTGGCTCACAGGTTAATGGGTCTCGGGCTGTTTCACCAGACGGACGCCGCCGCGACGCCGCCGTGCGCGCCGGGCGCGAAAAGGAATACAGTGCATGACGGATCCCGGCGCAACGGCGCGGGGCCGACACCAACAATACGGAGACAGGATGGATACGGCAGGCAAGCAGGGCGCCAGCGTGCGCGAACAGGTCGGCGAAACGGAATGGCAGGTCCGCAAGGACCTGGCGGCGTTGTACCGGCTGGTGGCGCTGTTCGGGTGGGACGATCTGATCTTCACGCACATCACCGCCAAGGTGCCGGGCACGGAGCATTTCCTCATCAACCCCTACGGGATGATGTTCGACGAGATCACCGCGTCCAGCCTGGTCAAGATCGACCTGCACGGCAACAAGGTGATGGACTCGGAATACGACATCAATCCCGCCGGCTTCACCATCCACAGTTGTATCCATGCGGCGCGCAAGGATGCGATGTGCGTGCTGCACACGCATTCGATCAACGGCGTGGCGGTCTCGGCGCAGAAGGCGGGCCTCTTGCCGCTGTCGCAGTTCGCGTTCATCGTGCTGCGCTCGCTCAGCTACCACGACTACGAAGGTCTGGCGCTCAATCCCGACGAGCAGCCGCGCCTGGTGCGCGACCTGGGCGCCAACAACTACCTCATCCTGCGCAACCACGGCCTCTTGACCGTGGGTCAGAGCATGGCCGAGGCCTTTCAGGCCATGCACCGGATGGAAGCCGCCTGCATGGTGCAGGTGCGCGCCCAGGCGGGCGGCGAACTGACCCACATTCCCGCGGACATCCTGGCCCGCGCGGCGGTGGAGTCGCCGGCTGACCGCGCCCACAAGGCCCAGCTGGCGTGGCCGGGCCTGCTGCGTCGCCTGGACCGGCGCAATCCGGGCTACGCGGAATAAGCGTGAAGGCCGGTGCCCGACACCGGCCAGCAGCACGTCGCCGCCTACTTCTTCGCAGCCGGGTCCGCCGACAGAAACTCGGCGCAATCCGGCAGCGGCGTGGCCGGCTGGTACGCCGCGTCGCCGGCATTCCATGTGTAGGTGACGGTGTAGCTGCACTGCTTGTCCGCCTGCGGCGCAAGCTGCGCCTTGGTCAGGGCGGGCCGCGTGCTTGAATCCGCGAGACGGCTGGCGCCGGCTGGCGAGCGGGTGGCCTGCGTCTTCACCAGCAGATCCGGCAATTCCTTGCCCGGCAGGGCCTTCAACGATGCCGTGAACTGATAGACATCGCTGCATTGCCCGGCGCGCTTTTCCTGGTCCGCCTCGTTGAAGCACGCCCGGATGGAGGCATCGGCCGAGTACGGCATGACGAGCACCAGGCTCGCGCCGGCCTGCTCGCCCAGATTGACGTCGTACAGATACAGATCCCGGCGTTCGAATCCGCCGCCGGAGAACGGGGTCGACGCCTTGAAATCCGGCTCCGCCGGGCCGATCACGCCGACCAGCGCCCGCTCTTCGCTCAAGCGGATCAGTTCCGGCCAGACCTTGAAATCCTTGAAGTCGGGAATGTCGGGCGAGTCCCAGAACCGGTAGTCGGCGCGCAGGGTCCTGCTGGTCGCGAATGGCCCGTTTTCGCTGAATGCGCCGTCCGTCTTGATGCCCACGCACCAGTCGGTCTGGGCGTTGCAATACAGCTTGTTGTCCGCGTTCAGCTTCAGGGGCTCGGTATCGGGGGCGGCCGATGCCGCGGCGGGCAGGGCGGCGCAGAGCAGCAGGGCAAACACTTTTGACACGATTCTTCCTTCTTGTGGGATGCGCGCGGGCCGATATGTTACGGCCCGCGCAGCGCCGCTGGGGCGCGCCACATTTTGTAGGGAGCCGGGCCATTGCGCGCGACCCGATGGTGTCAAAAGATGAACAAACGTATCGGAGTCGATGCCGTTCGCGCCGGCGGCCTCAGTCGCGCACCGGGCCGTCGGGCGTATCGGTTTCCACCAGCCGGGCCAGTTGCAGCAGTGATTCCTGCCAGCCCAGGTAGCACATCTCGGTCGGGATGACCTCGGGAATGCCCTCCTGGACGATGGTCAGTTCCGTGCCGCACGAGACCTGCCGCAGGTTGATGGTCGTCGTCATCTCGCCCGGCAGGGCGGGATCGTTGAAGCGGTCCGTGTAGCGAATCTTCTCGCCTTCCACCAGCTCCAGGTATTCGCCGCCGAACGGCTCCAGGTGGCCGGTGGCGAAGTTGCGAAAGGCCATCCGGTGCTTGCCGCCCACGCGCGCGTCCAGTTCCTGGACCGAGCAGGTGTAGCCATAGGGCGGAAGCCACTTGGCGACCGCGTCCGGTTCGAGAAAGGCGCGATAGACGCGGTCGGGGGAGGCGCGCAGGACGCGCAGGTGTCGTACGGTTCCGGTAGTCATGGTGTAGTCCGCCTTGAATTGAGGGTGGGTGCATGACTACGACGAACGGCCGGCACCCGGATCGACACGGATTTACCTGGGGATTTCCCTAGGTCATGGCGTCTGCCCGGATTGGCGCAGCCGTTCAATGTACGCCGACAGCGTCTCGGCGTGCCGCTGCTCGGCGCGCAGGCCGACGTGCCCGTCCGCCCGCACCGCCAGCAGCATCATGTCGCCCACGCCCATCCGGGCCGCGGTGGCGGGCTCCAGGTAGGCGTCCACGTCGGTCACGCCATCGCTGGCGGTCAGGGAAACCACCACCTCGATGATGTAGCCGTCAGCCAGCGCCATCAGCTGGCGGCGCAGGTCCGACAGCGGCTGCTGCGGTGTGCCGGGGCCGCCAATCAACAAAACGGTATGCCCGCGCCGCCTGGCGTACTCGTGCAGCTTGCCCCGGCCGCCGGTGGAAAACCGCACGTCGATATGGTCCGGCAGCCGCTGGCCCGGCCAGATGGCCTCGTGCCGGTCACCCATGACGATGGGCGACCTCGCGTAGTCGATGTCGAGTTCGGCTTCCGACACGGCCTCGCGGTGCCGCGCCTCGGGGTTGCCGAAGGCCGCGCGGATCGCCAGATCGCGCGCGCGCCGCTCTGCGTTGCCCTGCGCCATCTGCGCGCTTTCGGCGGCATCGCCCGACGCCATCACCATGTCGGCCACGGGCCGGCGTTCGGCGTGATAGCTGTCCAGCAGCGCGGGCGAACAATGTCCCTGGCAGACAAGTGCCAGCTTCCAGCCCAGGTTGTAGGCATCCTGCAGGCCGGTGTTCATGCCATGTCCCTGCGCCGGGCTGCACGTGTGCGCGGCGTCGCCCGCCAGCAGCACGCGGCCGGACCGGAACGCGCGCGCCACCTTGGTGTGGCATTCGAAGCGCGCCGGGTGCGAGACGTTGTAAAAGCCGGCGTCAGGCAGGTAGCGCCGCAGCGTGGACAGCGCGTCCTCGACCAGGTCCGACTCCGCGGAGCTGGGACGCAGGTAGACGCGCCAGCGCTCGCCGGGAAGCGCGGTCAGAATCACGGGAATCTGATCGAGGTAGGCGTAGTTCGCCTCGAACGCCTCCGGCCAGTCGGGGATGGTGGCGTCGAACACGGCCCACGGCTGGTTGATGTCGTGGCCGTCCTGCTCGATGCCGGTCAGCATCCGCACGGTGCTGTGATGCCCGTCGCAGCCGACGACCCACTGCGCCAGCACCTGCGACAGCTTGCCGCCGCGCTCCACGGTGGCCAGCACGCCGTCTTCCTGTTCCTGCAATCCCACCAGCTTCGTGGCGCGCGTGACCTTGCCGCCCAGCCGCGCCAGATGGTCGGCCAGCACCGTCTCCGTGACTTCTTCCGAGATGCCGATGTTGAAGGGATAGCGGCTGCCAGCAAGTTCCAGGTCGATGATGCCCAGTTCGCTGCCGCCCGCGTGAATGCGGGCGCGCCGCTGCTTCACGCCCGCGGCCAGCAGGGGTTCGATGATGCCCAGCGCATCCAGGATTTCAAGTGAACGCGGATGCACGACGGTCGCGCGGTCCCAATCCAGCGGGCGTTCGTGCGCATCGATCAGCAGGCAGTCAACGCCGCGGCGCTGCAATTCGGCGGCGGTCAACAGGCCGGCCGGGCCCGCGCCCACGACCAGGACGGAAATCGAGATCACCATGTCTTGCCCTCAGCAATGTGGTCATCAAGTCCTGCCGCAAGGGATGCAGCCTGCCCGGCAGTCGGAAGCAGCGCGGTCGCGCCGATGCTGCCGGCAGCACGACAAAGGCGGCGCATTGCGCCGCCCCTGCCGTTTCGCGTGTTGCGAAATTAAAGCAGCGCCGGGGCGCCGTCAACGGCAATGCGCGGCGCCGCGCGCGAGTGGGGGTGGCACCTCGTTCCGCGGTATGGATGCATCAGTGCGCGCGGTCTCATGCGCTGGGATGAGGCGCCGCTCGCCCGGTTGGCCACGCCCGCGAAGGCATCCGCCGTCCGGTCCATTACTATTTCAGCCATGAGCCAGCGCAAGAATCCTTCGAAGCCGGGCCCCGATGCCTGCATCCGCGTGCGAGGCGCGCGGGAACACAACCTGAAGAACGTGGACGTCAGCATCCCGCGCGATGCGCTGGTGGTGTTCGCCGGCGTGTCCGGGTCGGGCAAATCGTCACTTGCATTCGGCACGCTGTACGCCGAAGCGCAGCGCCGCTACCTGGAATCGCTGTCGCCGTACGCCCGGCGCCTGATCGATCAGGTGGGTGTGCCCGACGTCGACGCCATCGATGGTCTGCCGCCCGCCGTGGCGTTGCAGCAGCAGCGCGGCACGCCGAACGTGCGCTCCACGGTCGGCAGCGTCACCACGTTGTCGAGCATGCTGCGGATGCTGTATTCGCGCGCCGGCACCTATCCGGCGCGTCAGCCCATGCTGTACGCCGAAGACTTCTCGCCCAACACGCCGCAGGGCGCCTGCCCGCATTGCCACGGTCTGGGCTACGTGTACGACGTGACCGAGGCATCCATGGTGCCGGACCCGTCGCTGTCCATCCGCGAGCGCGCAATCGCATCGTGGCCGCCGGCCTGGCATGGCCAGAACCTGCGCGACATCCTGGTGACGCTGGGCTACGACGTGGACAAGCCGTGGCGCGACCTGCCCAAGAAGGACCGCGACTGGATTCTCTACACGGACGAACAGCCCACGGTGCCGGTCTACGCCGGTTTCACGCCTGCCGAAACGCGCGCGGCGCTGCGCCGCAAGACCGAACCCAGCTACATGGGCACCTATACCGGCGCGCGCCGGTACGTCATGCACACGTTCGCCACCACGCAGAGCGCCATGATGAAAAAGCGCGTGGCGCGCTTCATGACCGGCGCGCCGTGCCCGGAATGCGGCGGCCGGCGCCTGAAACGCGAGGCGCTGTCCGTGACGTTCGCGGGCCTGGACATCGGCAGCCTGTCGCAACTGCCGCTTGCCCGCATCGCAGAGGTTCTGGCGCCCGCCGCCGAAGGCCGGTTCGACGAACACGCGGCGCAGTCTGGATCGACGCGCAGCAAGGCTGCGGGCGTGCGCGCCAACGCCAAACGCGTGGCGGCCGGCGGGCTGTCGCATGCCGGCAGCAGCGACGTGCGCCGCACGCCGGACCTGTCGCCCGAGAAGCGCATCGCCGCGCAGCGCATTGCACATGATCTGGTCGAGCGCATCGGCACGCTGCAGGCGCTGGGCCTGGGCTATCTGGCGATGGACCGGTCCACGCCCACGCTGTCGCCCGGCGAGTTGCAGCGCCTTCGGCTGGCCACGCAGATCCGCTCCAACCTGTTCGGCGTGGTGTATGTGCTGGACGAACCGTCGGCCGGTCTGCACCCCGCGGACGGCCAGGCGCTGCATCGCGCGCTGGATGAGCTGAAAGCGGGCGGCAACACGCTGTTTGTCGTGGAGCACGACCTGGACACGCTGCGCCGCGCCGACTGGCTGGTCGACGTGGGGCCGGGCGCGGGCCAGCACGGCGGGCAGGTGCTGTACAGCGGTCCGCCCGAGGGGCTGCGCAAGGTAAAGGATTCCGTCACCGCCAAGTACCTGTTCGACATGCGCCCCGCCAGCCGCCGCAACCCGCGTGAACCGGCTGGGTGGCTGGAGCTGCGCGGCATTCATCGCAACAACCTGCACGGCGTGGACGCGCGCTTTCCGCTGGGCGCGTTCACGGCGGTGACGGGCGTGTCCGGTTCGGGCAAATCCAGCCTGGTCAGCCAGGCGCTGGTCGAACTGGTGGGCGAACACCTGGGCCAGGAACTGCCGGCCGAGGAACCCGACAGCGACCTGCCGCAGCCCGGCAACCTGCCGCGCACCACGGGCCGGCTGCATGCGGGCGGGCAGGCCATCAAGCGCCTGGTCAACGTGGACCAGAAGCCCATCGGCCGCACGCCGCGCTCCAACCTGGCCACCTACACCGGTTTGTTCGATCACGTGCGCAAGCTGTTCGCCGACACCAAGGCCGCGCGCGCCCGGCGCTACAGCGCGGGCCGCTTCTCCTTCAACGTGGCGCAAGGGCGCTGCGAGACCTGCGAGGGCGAAGGCTTCGTCCACGTCGAACTGCTGTTCATGCCCAGCGTGTACGCGCCGTGCCCCACGTGCCACGGCAGCCGCTACAACGCCAAGACGCTTGAAGTCGAGTGGAATGGCCGCAACATCGCCCAGGTGCTGGACATGACGGTGGACGAAGCGCGCGATTTCTTCAAGGACGAGGCGGTGGTGGCGCGCCCCTTGACGCTGCTGGCCGAGATCGGCCTGGGCTACCTGCGCCTGGGCCAGCCCGCCACTGAACTGTCCGGCGGCGAAGCCCAGCGCATCAAACTGGCCACCGAACTGCAGCGCAGCCAGCGCGGCAACACGCTGTACGTGCTGGACGAGCCCACCACGGGCCTGCACGCGGCGGATGTGGACAAGTTGATGACGCAGCTGCACGGCCTCGTGGATGCCGGCAATACCGTCGTCGTGGTCGAACACGATCTGCGCGTCGTTGCGGGCAGCGACTGGATGCTGGACGTCGGACCGGGCGCCGGCGAAGAGGGCGGCGCTATCGTCGCGGCCGGCACCCCGGAAGCCGTCAGCCGCAGCAACGCGGGCGTCACCGCCACGTTCCTGCGGCGTTTTTTTGACTGAGGAAACATGGAATTCACCTACCGCCCCGCGCGCGGCGAAGACGTTGCGGCCTGCATCGACATCCGGGGCAAGACCCGCGAGAACGCGTTTTCCGCAGCGGACCTCGCCGCGGTCGGCGTCACGCTCGAATCATGGACCGCGGCGGTCCAGGACGGCTCGCTGCCCGGCTACGTGGCCACGGTCGACGGCAAGGTCGCCGGGTACTGTTTCGGAGACACCGAAGCCGGAGAGATCGTCGTCCTGGCGCTGCTGCCCGACTTCGAGGGGCATGGCGCGGGCAAGACGCTGTTGAATCTGGTCGTGCGCGATCTGAAGGCGCTGGGTTTTCAGCGGCTGATCCTGGGATGCGCCAGCGACCCCGCCGTCCGTTCGTATGGCTTTTACCGGCACCTGGGCTGGACATCGACGGGCACGTTCGACGACCGGGGCGACGAGGTCCTGGAGCTGTTTCCGTAAGATGCGTTTCGTGAGCGCCCGCGGTCCTACTGCTGCATTTCCTGCGCAAGCGTAGCCTGCATGCGCTCCATGCTTTCCTGACCCACCTGGATCAAGCCGCTGCCCGGCTGATCGATATCCAGGATGAAGGTCAGCACCAGGGCAATCAGCGCAGCAAACATCCCGGTGGAAATCGGCCGCCGCCGTCCATACAGGCCCGTGCCGTACGCGATATAGCCCATCGAGCCGCCCGCCACGATGAACAGCAGGTAGTACACCGGCTCGGGCACGTGATTTTCCAGTGCGACGCGCCGCTTCTCGTTGATCTGCGCCATCTCGTTGATGGCCTGGATGAACATGATCGTGGAGATGGACGGCGGATTCTCGGCCCGCGCCGCCACCGCCGCCCGGATCTGGCGTTCAATGCGGCGTGCCGTGGCGTTGGCGGCGGCAAAACGCGGCGAATCCTGGTCGGCCAGGTGGTAATCCAGCGATGCCGACGTGTATTCGTGCAGCATCTTTGCCACCACCGGCCGGTGCTCAGTGGGAATGAGCTGCGACCGCCAGTAGGCGTTGCCGATGGCGTTGGCCTCTTCCAGCACCAGGTTCTTGCGCGTCTCGAACCGCGTGACCGACATGGCGAACGTAAACCCCAGCAGCAGGGCCAGGAGGCCGAGCAGGGCGGTCTGCAGTGCGGTGATGTGCGTCTTGGCGGCCTCGTCGGCCGGCTTGCGCAGCCGGCGGCCAAGGCGATAGCCGACCTCGATGACGCCCAGGAAAATGATGAGCACGACGAAAAAGAGGATGACCTCGTCGACTTCCCTGAGCATGGCTTTTCCTGGCGCGGATGGGGCGGTCCAGAGTATGCCGATTGCCACGCGGCGACAAGAGTCAGCCGCATGGTGGGGATGCGCCTGCAACTCGCGCGCACGTATCAGGTTTGAAGAAATGATAATGATTTGCAATAATTGCCGATTGCCTTCGATCCCCGCATCCGACATGTCCCAGCCTCACTCCCAGCTTTCCGGCTGGCTCGCGTTGTATGGCGAGTTCATGCAGGCGTTCGCGCATCGTTTCGGCAATCGCAGCGATGCAGAGGACGCGGCGCACGATGCCATCGAGCAACTGTTGTCGCGCAGCGACGTGACGACGGTCGAACACGCGCGGCGCTTCTTGTTCCGCGCGGCGGCGCATCGGCGCATCGACGCGTGGCGGCGGGATACGCGCAATCCGCACATCGCGTGGCAGGACCTGGCCGAGCAGGACCAGCCCTGCGTGCCCAGCCCCGAGGCGACCGTTCGGGCGCGGCAACTGATGGCCGCCGTCGAGGCCGCACTGGTGCAACTGCCGCTGAATTGCCGGCGCGCCTATGTGCTGAACCGGATCGAAGGCTGGACGCACCGCGAGATCGCCGTGACGCTGGCGCTATCCGTCAACAGCATCGAGCGTTACGTGATGCAGGCATGCCAGCATGTGCGGGCCGCCTTGAATCCCCATGATTGGCGATAGCCCCGTCGCCGCCGAGGCGATCCGCTGGTCCGCGCGCCTGCACGCTGGCGACATGAGCGCTGCCGAGCATGCCGAGTTGCTGGCATGGCGGCGCGCCCGGCCTGAACACGAGGCCGAGTTTCAGGCGCAGCAGATGGTGAGCCGCGCAGTCCTGGCGATGCCCGACGACGCGGTTCGCCGGCTGTACGGAGGAGAACTGCCCGAACGTCCGAATCTGGGGCGTCGCAGGGCAATGCGCGCCGGCGCCGTGCTGCTTTGCGCGGGCGCCGCGGGCGCCGCCGCTTTCACTTTCGGCGGCGGGCCCGGCCGGCCGGAATACGCCGCCCAATGGTCCACGCGCAAGGGCGAACGGCGCAGCGTGTCCCTGGCCGAGGGAAGCGTGCTTGAACTCAATACGGACACCCAGGCTGCCGTGGCGTTCTTCGAGGACAGACGGGTCGTGACGCTCTCGCGTGGCGAGGTGCTGTTCGACGTCAGGCCCGATGCCGCTCGGCCCTTCTACGTGGAAGCCGGTCCCGCAATCATCCAGGTTACCGGCACGCGCTTTAACGTCCGGCGGGGCGCGCAGGACGTGCACGTGGCGGTGCAACAGGGCGCGGTGGAAGTCCGCAGCGGACCGTGGTGGCATCGCAGCCGCAACCTCTTGAGCGCGGGGCAGGGCACGCTCGTTGACGGCGACGGCCGCCAGCCCGGCCCGCAAACCGTCAACCTCGCTGCCGAGCTGGCGTGGGTCAACGGCCGGCTGGTGTTTCGCAATGCGCCCTTGGCGGCCGTGGTCGAAGAGCTCAACCGCTATCTGCAGCAACCCCTGCGGGTGGCCAACGATCGCGTCGGCAAGCTCCGCCTTACCGCTTCGTTCAGGCTGGACGATCCCGAGGGCATCGTGGACGGTTTGCCGGGCGTGCTGCCGGTCGTGCTGCATCGCCTGCCGGCAGGCGGGATCCTGCTGGATCTCAAGCCGGAGCCGGCCTGATGCATCGCTGTTTCAAACAGAAACAATTGCGCCGCGAAAATCATTCAGGACTTTTGCTCGCTGATTCGTAGTTCATGGCAGGCCGCCGATTTGCACCCGGCCGGCCCGTCACGATCCTTGGCCAAGGGATCGGGCGCGATGCGCCCGCTGCAATCATCGAACGAGTCCTGTCTTGAATCCACATTCCCGTATCACCCTTCATGCGCCGCGCAGGCGTCCCTTGCCGGCCAGACTGACCGTGGGCAGCCTGGCGCTGTCGGTGGCGCTTGCGCTGGCCAGCGGCCTCGGGGCTTCGCCCGTTCACGCTCAATCCGCCACGGTGCAGGTCGACATCGCCCCGCAACCCCTGTCCGAAGCGCTGCTCCAGTTGGCCGAGCAAACGCGGCTGCAGATCCTGTTCGCACCGGACATCCTGGCCGGCAAGGCCGCGCCGGCGCTGCGCGGCAGCTTCACCGCCGACCAGGCGTTGGCAGCGCTGCTCAAGGGCAGCGGCTTGCAGTATCGGCGTGAGGGCGATCGCTACCTGCTGACGGCAGGCGCCGCCGACGTGCTGGACGCCGTCACCGTCATCGGCATGGCCGAGCGCCGCAGCATGACGGAGAACACCGGATCCTATACAACGCGCATCACCAGCATCGCGTCCAAGACCGAGCAGAGTTTTCGCGAGATTCCGCAATCCGTCTCGGTCGTGACCCGGCAGCAGATGGAAGACCAGAACATCACCGATGTGCGCCAGGCCTTGCTCGCCGTGCCCGGCATCACGTACAACGGCGTGGACTTCTTTTCGCGCGGTTTCGCCATCACCAGCATGCAGCTCGACGGCGGCGCGCCGCTCGCGCTGGGTTCTTATAACTACGATCCGCAGCAGCAGATGGCCTTCTACGACCGCGTGGAAGTGATGCGCGGCGCCTCGGGCCTGCTGGGCGGCGTGGGCGATCCCGGCGGCATCATCAATCTGGTGCGCAAGAAGCCGCTGGCGCAGGATCAGCTCAAGGTGACGCTGGGCGCCGGCAGTTGGGACGATTACCGCAGCGAGATCGACGCCAGCGGCCGGCTTACCGAAAACGGCAAGGTGCGCGCCCGCGGCGTGTTCAGCTATCAGAAGAGCGGCTCCTACATCGATCACCGCAGCACCGAGCGGCCCGCGTTGTACGGCGTGCTGGAAGCCGACCTCGGTCCCGATACGCTGCTGACCGTGGGCGGCAACTACAGCCAGATCAACAATGACGGCGCGCCGCCTACATTGCCGCGCTACAGCAACGGCGCCGATCTGGGCCTGTCGCGCAGCGCGAACCTCTCGCAACCCTGGGCGTACGACGACACCGATCGCTGGGAAGTGTTTGGGCAGCTGGAGCATCGGTTCCGCAATGGTTGGATCGCCAAACTCAATGCTACGCATACCGACCAGAAGACCGATCGCATCTGGAATTACACGTCCGGTTCCGTGGACCCCATCACGTACAAGGGGCTGACATGGGGCGCCGGCCGCGCGAACTCCGAAAACAAGCAGGACATGGTGGATGCCAATCTCAGCGGCGCCTTCGATCTGCTGGGCCGTACGCATGAATTCGTGGTGGGCGCGGACTGGCAGCGCGTGCGCAGCGACTGGGTCAACTCCAACCTCGCGATCAATTACAAGGATCCCGTCGATCCGTTCAACCCGGGCGCGTGGAATCCCAGCAGGACGGACGCGGACTACAACTACAGCGCGCATTACGGCCCGTGGGGCCAGGAACAGGTCGGCGGGTACGCCCTGCTGCGCCTGCATCCCACCGACCGCCTGAGCGTCGTGGCCGGCGCCCGCGTCAGCCGCTACGAGTTCTCGCAGCTCATCCGCACCAAGCGCGGCGCGGCGGACTGGCAACTTTTCCAGGATGCCCAGTTCAAGGAATCCACCGAGATCACTCCATACGGCGGCTTGATCTACGACCTGAACAACCAATGGTCCGTCTACGGCAGCTATTCGGCCATCTACAAGCCGCAGCCGCTGGTCATGCAAGGCCCGCCGCCGGGCAGTTCGCTGCCGCCCATCAAGGGCAAGAGCTTCGAAGCCGGCATCAAGGGCGAGCTGTTCGACGGCGCCGCCAATGCCACGCTCAGTTTGTTCAACGTCGAGCGCACCGGCACCGCGGTCCTGGATCCCACGTACGACAGCAGCAGCAGCGCCTATGACGGCGCCTGCTGCTACACCGCGCAGGGCAAGGTGGTGAGCCGGGGTGTCGATGTGGAATTCAGCGGCGAGCTCGCCACGGGCTGGCAGATGACCGCGGGCTATACGTTCAACACCACCAAGGACAAGAGCACTGACAGCGTTTACAGCAGCGTGACGCCCAAGCACCTGTTCAAGCTGGCGACCGCGTATCGACTGCCGGGCGACTGGACCAAGTGGACGGTGGGCGGCAGCATGCTAATCCAGAGCGCAAGTTACGTGTCCGGCACGGCGCGCGATGCGAGCGGCGCCTTCGCACCGTTCGATTTCAACCAGGGCGGCTACGCCATCCTGAACGCCATGGTGCGCTACCAGCTCACGCCGCAGTGGAACATGACGCTGAACGTCAACAACCTGACCGACCGCGTCTACTACCAGCAGGTCGGCACGTTGAACGGCAACAACGTCTACGGCACGCCGCGCAATGCGATGCTGACGTTGCGGGGCACGTTCTAAGGGCGGGCGCGCAGGCAGGATCGGCCGGCCCCCAGGCCGGTCCTGTCAGCGAAACGCCAACATCTTGGAGTAAGGTGTCGCATCCCAACCCCAAGACCCGCACGGAGCAGAACTTGAAATACCGCAAACTCGGCCGTACCGACCTGGATGTCAGCCTGATCGGGCTGGGCACCATGACCTGGGGCGAGCAGAACACCGAAGCCGACGCGCATCAGCAACTGGACTACGCGCTGGAGCGCGGCGTCAACCTGGTCGACGTGGCCGAGATGTACCCTGTGCCGCCCAAGCCCGAGACCCAGGGGCTGACCGAAACGTACATCGGCACGTGGCTGGCCAAGACCGGCCGCCGTCAGGACATCGTGCTGGCCAGCAAGGTGGCCGGCCCCGTGCGCGATCCGAAGCGCCCCGGCCACATCCGCGACGGCAAGACCTTCCTGGACCGCAAGAATCTGACCGCGGCCCTGGACGCCAGCCTGAAGCGCCTGCAGACGGATTATCTGGACCTGTATCAGCTGCATTGGCCCGATCGCACCACCGCGACGTTCGGCCAGCTCAACTACCCCTGGGTTGAAGACGAGCACACCGTGCCGATCGAAGAAACCCTGTCGGTGCTGCAGGACTTCGTGCGCGCCGGCAAGGTGCGCCACGTGGGCGTATCCAACGAAACCCCGTGGGGCGTCAGCCAATTCCTGCGCCACGCGCAGAATGCCGACCTGCCGCGCATCGCGTCGATCCAGAACGCCTACAGCCTCCTGAACCGCGTGTACGAGATCGGCCTGTCGGAATTCACGCACCACGAAGGCGTAGGCCTGCTGGCGTATTCGCCGCTGGCGATGGGCATGCTGTGCGGCAAGTACCTGGACGGCGCCAAGCCGGCCGGCGCCCGCCTGACGGTGTACACGCGCTTCACCCGCTACAGCAACCCCCAGGCCGAAGCCGCCACGCGCGAATATGTGGAACTGGCGCGCAAGCACGGCATCTCGCCGACGCATCTGGCGCTGGCTTGGGTGAATCAACGCCCGTTCGTCACCAGCAATCTGATCGGCGCAACGTCGCTGGAGCAGTTGAAGGAAAACATCGACAGTGTTGATGTGACGTTGTCGGCTGAGGTGCTGGACGCGATCAACCAGATTCACGTGCGGCACCCGAATCCGGCGCCTTGAGGCGTGCGGGGCGGGACGGGAAGCCGTTCATGCCCTGATGGAAAGCGGTTGATCTCCTTGGAGGTCGGCCTCCGAAAAGCTCACTTGCGAAAGCGGTGGGCTTTTTTCATTTCCGAGGGGTAGTTCTGTAATGCAGTCGTTGGCACGCATGTTTGAAGCAGGGGGGATTCAAGTCGTGCGTGGCATCACGGGAGAAAAGTGAATCAGGCAATTTTCGCGTTTATCTGATTCAAGTCGGTTTCTGCGACGCTCAGACTTTCGCGCATCAGTAATTGCCTGGAGCAATGATGACAGCGCGCGCGATCATTCGTGTTGGTGACAAGACAACCCATGGCGGAACGGTGTTGGAGGGATTTTCGTCCTACGACATCGACGGCCGAGCGGCAGCAGGGCTTGGTCACAAGGTGGACTGCCCAAAATGCAAGGGGGTATGTCCAATCATCGAGGGCGTGCCCAGCTTCGCGGTCGACGACAGCCTGGTCGCCATCGAGGGAATGAAGACCGCCTGCGGCGCTGCGCTGATCGCGAGCCAAGGGTTCGCTCGGGTGGACCCTGGGCCCGATGGGATTATTCGTGCGTTCAGCGATCCAAATCCCTCGGGAATTGGCTGTCCAGGGGGCGGCTCCTCGCCTGCTAAGTTTCCTCCGAATAGCCTGCGGAATATCACCTGCCATCACACTGACACAGCGGTCCCGCTGGCTGAATTCATTGTTCGGGAAATGAAGACCAACCCTTTTTCCATTGAGGGAAGGAAGATTTTCTCCGCGAACAGTGCGAATCCCCAAGCGCCCCATGCTGAATGGCAGAAGCGGCCGTGGTACTTACGGCTGGGCGAACCGCCAGACTTTGACGGAGCAGCAGCAGGACGAAAGGCGGCTGCATACGGTATGTGGGCGGAGAGGGTCGGTCCGGACCGGCCTTGGGACCACAAGCCGATCTTGACCCGCATGCTCGGCCAAAATCTGAACAAAGGTTGGCAGAAGTACGGCGACCACGACTATTACTTGGACATTTGGTCGAACATCCACTATGGCTACGTTGGCGTAGCACTGGGTTTTAGCGCTGTCGAACTGATAAATGGTGCGGGCCTGGCACAAGCCATGTTTGATGGCTGGACGAAGCAGACTCAACAGAATCACCCCGAAAATGGCCCCTGGCCCGCGAGCGCGGACGACCGGCCGGACCACATATCAATCATGCTGGGAATAGAGCTTGGTAATGATGTTAAACCTCACGCGCTGACCGTGGCTACCTTGCTAGAAAAAATCAGCGCCGTGCCCGTTCCGTGGGGCACGTGCCGGGACAACGCAAAAAGGCTGCACAAGTGCGTCGGGAGTGGTCCGACATGAGCAGGCGCTTGATCAAGCGAATTGCAACTGCGTTGGTGGCGGCCCCGCTTTTGTGGATCTTGTTCCTATTTCATTGCCGGCCGGTTGTGGCGCTGCACTATTCACAAGAAGCTTCGGATTCGATCGGATTCTTCTTCATGGTGGACTACTCGACCATAAAGCGCGGGCTAGCCCCGGGGGAGACGGTAGTGATGCCTACTCCGATGTTTCCGCGGGCTGATATGCATTACCTGCTCTCGTTTCCGTTCGACAGTACAGACGCTTTGGAGATTAACCAGCCGTTCAGCCGGATCGATGTCTGCGTCGGCCCCGGAGCAACGATTCAGCGAACGGAGACCCGGCATGGTTTTCTTGCGCGGTTCACGCAGCCAAGCCAACCTTGCCAGCCCGCAGCACACGAACCCAACCGCCGCGATAGGGTGCGATGAATGAAAGCCAGATCATCACTGAGGCCGGGCTGCAGGGCAGTCTTTTATGCGTTGTGCGCTACCGTTCTGTTCGTGTATTTCTGCCGGCCGGTCGTGGCAATTCATTATTCAGCCGCCGCAAAGGAGCCAATCGGATATATCTACGACACCGATTTGTACCTTTCACGGGGCGCTCTTGATCCCGGAGAATCGAACGGTTATTTCGCAGATTGGCGCCAGAAGCCCGACCACTGGACCGGAATCAGCGTCGTTAGGGAGAAGTGGGACGATGTAGAAATAAACGGACCGTTCAGCCGAGTGGATGTGTACGTGGGGCCGGATGCGAAAGTGCAACGAACCGAAATTCGATACGGCTTTTTTGCACGATTCACCACGCCGAAGGGTCATTGATCGACACCGCCGGGGTCCCCGGGGACGATGATCACAACTCCCACAATTTTCCGGGGTCGAAATCCGCCTGTTCCCCCTTCTTCGCATACCCCAGCGGATTCGCGATCACCCGGCAGCCATCCTTCACGTAATCCTGCGCGCAGTGCAGATGCCCGTGGATCCACACGTCGGCCAGCGGCAGCAGCCCATCCAGCGCGTTGCAAAATCCAGCCGTACCCGGCGTGACGCCGTACCGCGGATCGGCGCTAGCCAGCGTGGGCGCAAAGTGTGTGACCGCCACCGTCGTGCCGTCGAAGGGCACGCGCAGGGCGGCGTCCAGCCATTGTTGACAGGCCAGGCCCTGTTCTCGCATCTGTTCTGCCATGAAGGGCGCGCCATGGCGGCGCATCTCGGCCTTTTCCAGATAGAAGTCCGCCGCCCGGAAAGCCTTCGCTCGCTTCTTCAGCGCTTCACCCAGCGTGTCGTCCGGCGCCGCGAGCGCGTCGAAGTCCGTCCACAGGGTCGTGCCGACGAAGCGCACGCCGCCGATGACGGTGGTCTCGCGTTCCAGCCACTGGATGTCCAGCGCGCGGCACAGGTCTTGCAGGCGCGCGTGCGTCTCGTCGAAATCCACGTTGTCGTATTCGTGGTTGCCCGGCACGTAGAGGACGGGCGTGGGCCAGCCGTGGCGCGGCGAATAGTCGCCCAGGCCGAAGTCGTCCCGTTCCAGCCGTGAGCCCTGGCGGTACGATCCGATGTCGCCGGCCAGCACGAGCAGGTCGGCGCCCGGCAACGGTTGTGCCACAAAGGTGGGATCGGTTTCAAGATGCAAGTCGGAAAGCAGTTGGATCTTCATGGGGGCTATCTTAGGCGACGGATAGCCGCGCTGCGCCTCGCCGGCATCCATGCGACACTTTCCCCCATGCGTTGACCACCCCAATCCCACCCCAAAAGGAGGAATTCCCATGCGTATCGTGTTTGCCGCCGCCGCGCTCCTGCTTGCAGCGGGGGCGCAGGCCCAAGTGCTCAAGTGTGACCAGGCGTCCACCCAGACCGACATGAACCTGTGCGCGGATCAGGCGTATCGCCAGTCCGACGCCGAGTTGAACGCTGCGTACAAGGAAGCGACGGAGCGCCTGAAGGACAGCAAGGACGCCTTGACGCAACTGCAGGCGGCGCAGAAAGCGTGGCTGTTCTTTCGCGATGCCGAATGCGCGTTTTCGTCGACAGGCGTGACGGGCGGCAGCGCCTATCCGATGGTGTTGAGCATGTGCCTGGATAAGCTCACGAAGGTCCGGACCAAGGAATTGCGCGCGTATCTGGCGTGCGAGGAAGGCGACACGAGCTGCCCGGTGCCGCGCAAGCCATGAGTGCTGCCGCGCAGAATGCCGGACATCATGCCAGCCCGGAAGTCGGCACTCCGGACGTCAGCACTCCGAACACCCGCAACCCGGACATCGCCGACCCGGCCGCCGGCATCCCCGACACCGGCCTGATCATTGACGAGCATGGCAAGCCGCGTTGCTTCTGGCAGCCGTCCATGCCGGACTATCACGATCATGAATGGGGCCGGCCCGTCGTGGACGACCGGCGCCTGTTCGAGAAGATCTGTCTGGAAGGTTTTCAGGCCGGCATGGCGTGGATCACGATCCTGCGCAAGCGCGAGGCGTTTCGCGAGGCCTTTGACGATTTCGACATGGAACGGGTGGCACGTTATACCGAGCGCGACGTGGAGCGCATGATGGGCAACGCCGACATTGTGCGCAACCGCGCCAAGATCGCGTCGGCCATCAACAACGCGCAGCGCGCGCGCGAACTGGCCGACGAGACCGGCTCGCTGGCCGGCTGGCTCTGGTCGCATGAACCGCCGCCGCAGGACCGACCGGTGGCGGTGGATCGGCATTATTGGGACAGCAATCCCACGTCCAAGGCGTCGATCGAACTCTCTCGCGCGCTGAAGCGGCGCGGCTGGACGTTCGTGGGCCCGACGACCATGCATGCCTTCATGCAGGCCGTGGGCATGGTGAACGAGCACATGAGCGGTTGCGTCTGCCATGGGCAGATCGAGGCGGCGCGCGCGTACTTCCGGCGTCCGGGCTGAACCAATGCGCGGCAATGCAGGCGCTGGCGGTATCGCCGGCCTGCAAGTCCGCAAAGACGGGCTGCGTCAGAACCGTGTCAAACCACGCTGATGCGCAACTCGGCCAGCAACGCCGCCGCCTGCGTCTTGGAGATCGTCGCGCCGGCCAGCCGGGCGGCCGCCGTCAAGTCCAATCCGCCAAGGTCCGCTTCCCGCAGGTCCGCGCCTTCGAAGTGGACGTTTTTCAACGTGGCGTTGCGCAGGCTGCCGCCGTGAAACACCGTCTCGCGGAAGTCGCTTCCCGACAGGTCCGCGTCCGAGAAATCCAGCTGCAGCAGCTTGCACTTGCGAAACGACACGCCGCGCAGCTGCGCGCCGACCAGCAGGCATTCCTCGAGCGACCAGCCCAGGCACGCAATGCCATCGAAATCCGATCCGGTCAGCTTGCACGACCGGAACTTGGCGCTGGCCAGCCGCGCGCGGCGCCAATTGGCGTTGTTCAGGTCGCAGTTCTGAAAGAGGGCCTCGCTGGCGTCCGCCGACGCAAAGCTGGCCGACCCGCCGCGGCAGCGTAGCCATTGGCTGTCAGTCAGATCCGCGCCCTGGAACGAGGCGCCCGCAATCGCGCAGCCGCTGAACTGGAAGCCGCGCAGTTCCAGGCGCGAAAAGTCTGCGTCCTGGAAGTCGCAGTCCACGAACGACAGCGCCTTGCCTGCCGCCGTCTCGATGAGGGCCTGCATGGCCTTGCGGTCGATGTCCTGGCCCTCGATCGGCGCAGTAACGGGTTGCGTCATGCGGATCAGGCCGAGGCGTCGGACTGCAGACGGCCCAGGATGAACCCGTCGACGGCGCTCGTGCGGCCGCGCCACAGCGTCGGCTGGCCGGCGATGGGCGTGCCGTCGGCGGTGAAGAACAGGGCGTCTGCCAGGTGAATGTAGTTGGGCAGCGGATCGACGGGCTGGGGCAGGCGGAACACGTCGCCCAGTTCGGCCAGCGAGGCGTGCACGGTCTGGCGCGTGTCGGGGTCCAGCGATTCCAGCGAGCCCGAGAAGCTGGCCGCGAAGGTGTCGAAGTACTCGGCGCCCGAGACGATCGAGCCGGAGACCAGCATGCCGCCCATCTGCAACGTCACGCCAATGCTTTCGATCTGGCTGCCGTTGTTGACGAGGTTGACCAGGAACTGCAGGAAGGCGTCTGCGGCGGGCGTGGCGGCAGCGGGCTGGCTCGAAGGGGTGTCAATGCTCATGAGAAGGGTCTCTGGAAGATTTGCGAGAGGCACAAGATACTCGAAGGGCGCTAAAAATGGTCGGACCGCAATCCGTAGAGAAACGGGCGGTTCGGGCGGCTGACCCGGTTTTCCGGCAGCGCGGTCGGGGAGTATGTTGGCACCCTGACCGCCAATCCCTCTGGACCATCCATGAGCAGCGTGAATTTCCTGGGTATCAATGCCGCCGCCGGCCAGTCCGCGGCGGCCGCCAAAAATGCCAACGCCAACGCCGGCGAAAGCTTCCGCGCGGCGTTTGCCGATGCCACCGAGCGCAATCGTTCTGCCATGGGCCAAGGCGTGTCCGGCGCCTCGCAGGCCGCGCCGTCGCAAGCCGAAAAGGAATTCCTGGACTACGCCGGCATGTCGCTCGAGGACAAGATGTTCTACGCGGCGCTGGCGAGTCTGGGCATTTCCAAGGAAGAATACGACGCCATGTCGGCCGCCGAACGCCTGGAAGTCGCCAAGAAGGTCGCCCTGGCGATGCAGCAATTGGCGAAGGCCGAGAACACGCAGGAAGTGCTCTGACGCGTTGACCGCCCGATATGAAAAGGCCCGCTTGCGCGGGCCTTTTTCACCTTACCAGCCCCAGCAGGTGCCGGCCGCAGGCTTGCCGCAGGTGCGGTAGTTCACCGCGAACCACAGCTTGCCCGCGCCGCGCGGCGTGCCGTCGGACGTCTTGACGTCGTTGCGCGGCAATTCTTCCAGCGTGTCGCGCGCCGTCTTGGTGGCCGAGCCGCTGGCGGCATTGGCTTCCAGGACGATGCGGCCCAGGCTGGCGGCGTCGCGGTCTTCGAACACGATAGCCGTGTCGGCCAACGCGCTCATCTTCACCGACGCATTGCGCACGGCGGCGGCGTAGCTGTCGTTGGCCCCGGTGGGCAGGATGTCCTTGTTCAGCGTACTGACCGCCAGGATTTCCGCGGGCGTTGCCGGCGCCTGCATCTTGTATTGGTCCAGGCCCTGCAGCTGCCCGGCCGCGGCCTGGCGGCGCAGCCAGTCGCCCCACAGGAATTCCGCGAATTCAGGCAGGTTGCCGTTGCTGTAGGCGATGTCGCGCGTGAAATACACCAGGGAGCGGTAGCGGTCTTCCTGCATGCCGCCGGGCTCCTGCGCACTAGCGAGGCCGACGCGCGTGGGCAGCTGGTCGACGGTGATCGGCTGGTTCTGGCCGTCACGCAACCATGCCCGGCGCTCGTCGACCAGACGCTGCCAGAAGGCCGCCGCGGTCGGGAGGTCGCTGTAGTTGGCGTCGACCTTCACCCACACGGGGAGCTTCGGGCCGCCATCAGATATCTCGCGCAGGGACGAGAACGTGTGGTGGCCGTCGGTCAGGTACAGGTTGCCGTCCCAACCCACGATCACCGTCTTCAGGTTGGCCGTATTCGTGCCCGGCGCGTCCAGGCAGGTGAACGTTTCGGGCTGGTCCAGGCGCGCGGCGCGCGCCTCGGCGATGCTCTGGAACTTCTGCGCGCGCTCGGCGGCGCCCACGTCCTCGCAGTAGTCGTCGAACTTCTTGCCGACGGTGCGGTTCAGGTAATCCAGTTGCAGGACGGGGTCGGCCGCCCAGGTGGCGCGGTCGAAGTCGCCTTGCCAGCGGCCGAGCTTGTAATAGATCTGGTCGTAGCCGATCGCGGCCTGGGTCGGATGCAGTTCTTCGATGCGGACCTGGATGACGTCGCCCGCCTTCTTCTGCAGATAGGCCGTGTTGCGCGGAGGCGTTTGGGGTTCGGGTTCCGGTTCCGGTTGCGGCTGCGGCGTGGGCTGCGGCGCCGGGGTTTCAGCGACGGGCGGCTGGACGTCGTCATCGTCATCATCGCCGCCGCCATTGCAGGCAGCCAGGGCCAGCGGCAACAAAGCCAGGGCCAGGGCGCGCATCAGGCGCGACGGACGGAAAAGGGGAGAAAGCGCGGATTCGGTACGGGAGGGCATGGCAGTTCTTGGGGGCTGCGATCAGTAAGGGAGGCCGATCATGCCGGACGCGTGTTTCCTGCGCATTGCACGTCACCGAGAAACTGACCGAGCATAGGCCGCGCGCACGGCCGGGGGCAAGGAGATAATGGCAGCGCGTCCGGCACCGGACCGGGCGTCAAGCAGACACATACCAAGGAGGCTGCCGGCAATGGCTTACATCACATTCTGGCGCGTCTGCGTCGTACTGACGCTGAGCGCGATCGGCTTTGGCGCCGCCGCGGAAGACCGCGCCGATAGCGCGCGCGGCGCCCAACTGCTGGAGGCATCCGGCAAGGGCGATGCGGCGCGCGTGCGCCAATTGCTGGCAGAGGGCGCGCCGATCGAGGCGCGGGACGGGCAGGGCAATACGCCGCTGCTGCGCGCCACGCAAGGCAACCACGCGCAGGCCGCGGCGGCGCTGATCGACGCCGGCGCAAACGTGAACGCCCAGAACGGCATGCAGGACAGCGCATACCTGCTGGCGGGCGCGCAGGGCTATCGAGAGATATTGGAGCTGACGCTGTCGCATGGCGCCGACCTGAAAAGCACCAACCGCTATGGCGGCACGGCCCTGATTCCGGCGTGCGAGCGCGGTCACGTCGAGGTCGTGAAGCGGCTGCTGCAGGCGGGCGTGGATCCCAACCACGTCAACCGGCTGGGCTGGACGGGGCTGCTCGAGGCCATCATCCTGAGCGACGGCGGACCGCGCCATCAGGCCATCGTGGCGCTGCTGATAGAGGGGGGAGCGGACGTGAATCTGCCCGACAAGGACGGGCTTACGCCATTGCAGCACGCGCGTCAGCGCGGCCAGACGGAAATCGTGCAGATGCTGGAGCGCGCCCGGGCGCGGTAGCGACCCGGGCGGCAAGATGGGCCGGCGCCGCGGGGCGGCCGGCCCGGCACACGCTTAGAACTGGTGGCGGATGCCCACGCCGGCGGCGGTGCTCTTCAGACCGTCGATGAACGCGTAGTCCGTGCCGTACGAACCGTAGGCGTACAGGTTGGTGCGCTTGGACAGGTCGTAGGTGTAGCCCACGCTGTACACGTTCATGTTGGCGTCGCCGCCCGTCAGCTTGTCGTTGGACGGAGCCACGTGCTGCCACGAGGTGAACAGGCTGCCCGAGGCGCCCACCGGGAACGTCGCGCCCAGCATGTAGGAATTGGCCTTGAAGCCGTCCACGAAGCGGTTGGTGCCGAACTCATCGCTGAACGGCGTGCCCGACGGCAGGTCCTGGCCGACGAACCAGCCGTCGGTGGTGCGGCCGTAAGCGGCAGCCAGCTTGACCACTTCCAGGTCGTACGAAGCGCCGACGGCGTATTGGCGCGGCGTGGCGCCGTTGTCGACGGTGCTGCGGTTGGCGCCGTTCAGCTGGTCGTACGTCAGCGTCACGTTCAGGGGACCCTGCACATAGCGCAGGCCGGTGGTGATGCCGCGCGTGTTGTCGGCGGTCTGGAAGCCGGTCTGGTCCGAGGTGGTGTCGTCCACGCTGAACGAGTAGCCCACGGCGAATTCAAAGCCGTTCACCGACGGGGTGCGGTACATGACCATGTTGTCCCAGCGCATGGTGTTGGCCGCGCTGAAACCCAGGCCCAGGTTGGATTGGGTGTAGCTGGTGTAGAAGGGGTCGATGTCGGCCAGGTAGTTCGAACCGACCGTGGCCTGACGGCCGAATTCCAGCGAGCCCCAGGCGTCGTTGGCCAGACCGATGGTGGCTTGGCGGCCGAACAGGCGGCCGGATTGGCCGCGCTGGCCGTTGGCCGAATCAAAGCCGCTTTCCAGCTTGAAGACGGCGCGCAGGCCGTCGCCCAGATCTTCGGATCCGCGCAGGCCCCAGCGGGAGCCGGCCTGGATGCCGTTGATCATGCCGACTTTGGAACCACTGTAGCCATCGCCCTTGATCTTGTTGTAGCCGAGGCCGGTGTCGATGACACCGTAGAGGGTGACTGACGGTTCTGCCTGGGCAACGCCTGCGAAAGAGGCCAGCATTGCCGCGGCGAGCAGCGTCTTTTTCATCCGGAAAACTCCTGAGTTGCAGTTGAAGAAAAAGCAAAAGGAACACGACGCCAAGCATCGACCCGACGGTGTTCCTCGGCGCATAGTGTAGAACAATGCGTTAATTGTCGTTATCCACCGTCAATTCTTGCCAAAATTCGAACACTTTCTAGTGGGACGTTCGGGTGCTTTTTCTGGGACGAAGCCGAGCGAATTGACCTTGCGGCGTCATAGTGGCATCTTGCCCAAAACCTCAATCACGGAACCCGCTCCTTGAACTTTCCCCAACCGCTCGTCACCGTCGACGCTGTCCTTCTTACCCTGCGCGAATCCGGCCTGGAAGTCGCGTTGCATCAGCGCGACCGCGAGCCGCTTCAGAGCGCCATGGCGCTGCCGGGTGGCGTGGTGCACGCCAACGAAGACACGTCCACCGAAGACAGCATCCGGCGTGTATTGCGCGACAAGACCGGCTTCGAGCCGCGCTACCTGGAGCAATTGCAGGTGTTTTCCGGTCGGGATCGGGATCCCCGGGGATGGTCGATGTCGGTCGCCTATGTGGCGCTGGTGCCCGCCGCCGAACTGGAAGCCGCCACCCGCGCGGAATTCCGTTTTGTCAGTGTGGACGCCTTGCCGCCGCTGGCGTTCGACCATGCGGACATCATCACTGCCGCCGTGGACCGACTTCGCAGCAAATCCACGTACTCCACGCTGCCGTTTTTTCTGCTGCCCGAGCGCTTCACGCTGACCCAACTGCAGCACACCTACGAGGCGATCCTGCAGACCCGGCTCGAGAAGTCGAACTTCCGCAGGAAGATGGAAGCGTGGGGGGCGCTGGAGGCAACCGACGACGTGGTCGGGGGCGCGCAGCGTCCCGCGCGTCTTTACCGGTTGAAGGATTTCACCTTTTTCGACCGTAGCGTCGGCTGATTCGACGGGACGAGCCTTTTGCAACGCAAATATAGTTGCAAAACAACAATAAGTAGGCATATACTGGCCTCACTTAGTTTTGAAATGCCACTAAGGGGCCATCATGTTCACCATCACTGCGGTAATCGAAGGACAGCGCAAGACCGATACGCCAGCCGCGTTCCGGTTTCCCGGCGGCGAAATGCAGGTCACCATTCCCGCCGGCTTGCGTGAACATGCCGACGCCGCCCGCGAATTCCGCATCCACGCCTTGCTGAAGTCGGCCGACGACGTCATGCAGTTGCTGCTGCTGACTGACGCGCTGCGCCGCCTGAACCCGGCCGCGCCCGTGCACCTGGACATGCCCTACGTGCCGTATGCGCGCCAGGACCGCATCTGCAATCCCGGCGAGGCGCTGGGCGCCGCCGTGTTCTGCAAGCTCATCAATGACCAGCAGTACGCCACGGTCACCATCGTGGAACCGCATAGCGACGTCACGCCAGCGCTGTTGCAGCGGGTGCGGGTGATCGACGCCGCCGCCTTCCTGAAGAAAGCGCTGGCCGCCCCGGCCTTTGCCCAGGGCGTCACACTGATGGCCCCGGACGCCGGCGCCCGCAAACGGGTGCAGTCGCTGGCCAAAACGCTGGGCGTGGCGGACGTGCGCTACGCGGAAAAGGTCCGCGACCTGCAGACCGGCCGCATCACGGAAACCCGCGTGCCCGACGATATCCCCGCCCAGCCGGTGCTGGTGGTCGACGACATCTGCGACGGCGGACGCACGTTTCTGGAACTGGCCGCCGCCCTGGCCGACAAGACCCGCCAGCCGCTCTATCTGTATGTGACGCACGGCATCTTCAGCAAGGGCTTGAGCGAACTGAAGGCGCGATACGCCGGGATTTTCACCGCCTACGACTGGACCCGCACGGAAGAGGGCGCCGCGACCGCCGCCGGTGCGGTGCTGGTCAACTAAGCATGCAGATCAACCAAGAACACAGATCAACCAAGAAGGAACCCGCCATGAATGCCCCCGACACCCTGGCCCACCAGCTCAAGAATGGCCTGAATCCCTTCCTGCAGGCGGACTTCTACAAGACCGGCCACCCGTTCCAGTACCCCAAGGGAACGAACAAGATCCTGGCCAATTTCACGCCGCGCTCGGCCCGCCTGGCGCCGGTGCTGCCGGAATTGTTCGACGAGAAGATCGTCTGGTTCGGCCTGCAAGGATTCATCAAGGAAATCCTGATCGGCCTGTTCAACCGCGAGTTCTTCGGCAAGCCCGCCAGCACCGCCGTGCGCCAGTACCAGCGCCGTGTGGACAACGCGCTGGGCAAGGGCGCGGTCACGGTCGATCACCTGCAGGCGCTGCACGACCTGGGTTATCTGCCGCTGGAGATCCGCTCGGTGCCGGAAGGCGCGCGCGTCGACATCCGCGTGCCGCCGGTCACCTTCATCAACACCCAGCCGGAATTCGCCTGGCTGGTGACCTACATCGAAACCCTGTTCAGCTGCGAGTCCTGGAAGCCGTCCACGGTTGCCACCATCGCCTTCGAATACCGCAAGCTGCTGACGTACTTTGCGCAATTGACCGGCAGCCCGATGGCGTTCGTGGACTGGCAGGGCCACGACTTCTCGATGCGCGGCATGGCCGGCCTGTACGACGCGCGCAAGTGCGGCGCGGGTCACCTGCTGTCCTTTACCGGCACGGACACGATCCCGGCCATCGACTACCTGGAAGACCTCTACAACGCGGATTCCGACCGGGAACTCATCGGCGGCTCGGTGCCCGCGACGGAGCACTCAGTCATGTGCCTGGGCAGCAAGGAAGGTGAGATCGAGACCATCCGCCGCCTGGTCAAAGAGGTGTATCCGGCTGGCATCGTGTCGGTGGTGTCCGACACCTGGGACTTCTGGCAGGTGGTGACCGACTTCGCCGCCGCGCTCAAGTCCGAGATCATGACCCGCCAGCCGGATGCGCTGGGCAACGCCAAGGTCGTGTTCCGGCCTGATTCCGGCGACCCCGTGAAGATCCTGACCGGCTATTTCTGCACCGACGTGCCGGGCGTGCAGGACCGCGCCGCCCTGCAAGCGGCGCAGGGCGCGGGCTTTGAGGCCGTGCGCGATGCGGCCACGGGCACGTACTGGCTGCTGGGCGAGGACGCCAGCGCCCAGCAGACGCTGCGCGCGCCCGAGGTGAAGGGCGCGGTGCAATGCCTGTGGGACACGTTCGGCGGCGTTCAGACCGATCGCGGCTACAAGTTGCTGGATCCGCACGTGGGCCTGATCTACGGCGACTCCATCACGCTGACCCGGGCGCGCGACATCCTGGTGCGCCTGGAACGTAAGGGCTTTGCGTCGGGCAACGTCGTGCTCGGCATCGGGTCGTACACCTATCAGTACCTGACTCGCGACACCTTCGGCTGGGCGCTGAAGGCCACGTATGCCGAGGTCAATGGCGAACCGCAGGAACTGGTGAAGGACCCGGTCACCGATTCCGGCGTGAAGAAGTCCGCCAAGGGCTTGCTGCGTGTGGACAAGACGCCGGACGGCTATGTGCTGCACGACCAGCAGACGCCCGAGCAGGCGGCGGGTGGCGCGCTGGTGCCTGTGTTCCGCGACGGCGAACTGCTGGTCGAACAAAGCCTGGCCGAGATCCGGGCGCGGCTGCAGGGATCGTGGACCTGCCCCGAGGCGGGCAGCATCCGCTGGCCGGCCTGCTGATCCCGCCGGCATTCGCCAGTATTTGCCGGCAGATCAGACGACAACGGCGCCCCAAGCGGGCGCCGTTTTTTTACCGTGGCGGCGGATCAGCCCGGCCGGCGTGCGCGCTTTTCCTCGCGCACGAAGATCACCACGCCCACGATCACCATCAGCGCCAGCGCATACCAGGTGATGGCGTACGTCAGATGGTTGTTGGGGAAGTTGATCATCGTAAGTCCGCCAACCGGCTCCCGGGCGGCATCCTTGCCGGGGCTGGACGCGGCGTCGGCGTCGATGAAGTAGGGCGCCACGTCGGCAAGTCCGCGCGCCGCCGCGATGCCGGGCAGATCGCGCGAATACCAGAGGTTGGCGGCCGGATCGTTGTTGCGCAGAAAGCCGCTGGCCGGTTCGCCCATGCGCAGCAGGCCCGTGACCTGGCCCGGCGCCGGCGGGTGGGCGCTGTTGGCTGCGTCCTTGCGCCATGCCGGCAGCACGAAGCCCCGGTTCACCAGCACGATGCCGCCGTCCGCCAGCTGCAGCGGCGTCATGACCCAATAGCCGCTACCCAGTTCCGTGGCGGCCTGCACCAGCGTCTGCTTGTCGAAGTGGTAGGTGCCGGAGGCGGTGACGTGGCGGTATTCGGCGTTGTCCTGCGTCAGCTGCGCCCATTCATTCTTGCCGGGGGCGGGCGCTGCCGGCGCATGGGCGCGCTGATCCACCTGCGCGATCAGCGCGCGTTTCCAGGCCAGCCGGTGCACCTGCCAGGTGCCCAGGGCGCAAAGCCCGGCGAATATGACGACAGCCAGCAACCCCAGGATGACCAGGGTTGCCTTGCTGCGCGGATTACGGGAGGTGTCGCGTGAAGAAATGTCTTTGACTGCTGCCATCAGGGCATCTTGCGCATGTCATGCGGTGACATGGGCATCATGTTGGAGTTCAAGTGGTACATGATCCAGATGGATCCGCTGAGCGTGATGACGACCAGCACGAGCGTGAATATTAACGCCAACATGTTCCACCCGCTTTCGGACTTGGTGTCCAGGTGCAGGAAATAGATGATGTGGACCACGATCTGCACGACGGCAAAGGCCAGGATCACCAGGCCGGTGACCCGCGAGCTGTCGATGACGCGGTCCATGACCAGCCAGAACGGAATCGCGGTCAGGATGGCGGCCAGCACGAAGCCGGTCATGTAGCTCTTGAAGGTGCCGTGGCCGGCGCCGTCGTCATCGTCATGGTGGCCATCGTGATGATCGTGGCCGCTATGGCCACCGTGGCCGCCGTGGCCGGTGTCGGCCAGGTTATCCATGTGCGACGTCATGGCAGCACTCCCATCAGATACACGAACGTGAACACGCCCACCCAGATCAGGTCCAGGAAGTGCCAGAACATCGACAGGCACATCAGGCGGCGGCGGTTTTCGGGGATCAGCCCATGCAGGCGCACCTGCAGCATCAACGTCACCAGCCACACGATGCCGAACGTGACGTGCAGCCCGTGCGTGCCGACCAGCGTGAAGAACGCCGACAGGAAGGCGCTGCGCTGGGGACCCGCGCCCTGGTGGATCAGGTGCCAGAACTCGTAGATTTCCAGCGACAGAAAGCCCAGGCCCAGGATGCCGGTGACGGCAAGCCACAACTGCGTGGCGCCGATGCGGTTGCGCCGCATCTCCAGCATCGCGAACCCGTAGGTGATGGACGACAGCAGCAGCAGCGACGTGTTCACCGCCACCAGCGGCAAGTCGAACAGGTCCGCGCCGGATGGGCCGGCCGCGAAGCTTCGGCCCAGCACGCCGTAGACCGCGAACAGGCACGCAAAGATGAGGCAGTCGCTCATCAGGTAGACCCAGAACCCAAGCAGCGTGCCGTTCTTGGGGTGGTGTTCGCCAGGAACGTAAAAGACGGGTTCCTGGGAAGACGGCGCGGCGCCGCCGGGCATGGGGTGGGCGAGGGTATCAGACATGTTGCGCTAGCAGCCTTGTGCGGGCGTCTTCCGTGGCGACGACCTCAGCGGCCGGCACGTAGTAGTCGCGCTTGTAGTTGAAGGTATGGATGATCGACACCAGGATCAGCGCTGCGAACGACAGCACCACCAGCGGCCACATGTGCCAGATCAGCGCAAAACCCAGCACCACGCTGATCCCCGCCAGGACGATGCCCGCCCAGGTGTTCTTCGGCATGTGGATCGGAATGAAACCCTGTTGCGGACGCTGGTAGCCGTGCTGCTTCATCTGCCACCAGGCGTCCAGGTCGTGCACGCGCGGCGTGAACGCAAAGTTGTACACAGGCGGCGGCGACGAGGTGGACCATTCCAGCGTGCGGCCATCCCACGGATCGCCCGTGGTGTCGCGCAACTGATCGCGGCGGCGGTAGCTGACCACGAGCTGGATGATGAAGCTGGCGATGCCGCACGCGATCAGCAGCGCGCCGAAGGCCGCGATCTGGAACCAGATCTGCAGCGACATGTCTTCAAAGTGGTTCACGCGGCGCGTCACGCCCATCAGGCCCAGCACGTACAGCGGCATGAAGGCCACGTAGAAGCCCACCAGCCAGAACCAGAACGAGCACTTGCCCCAGAACGGATCCAGCTTGTAGCCGAATGCCTTGGGGAACCAGTACGTGATGCCGGCCATCAGCCCGAACAGCACGCCGCCGATGATCACGTTGTGAAAGTGCGCGATCAGGAACAGGCTGTTGTGCAGCGCGAAGTCGGCGGGCGGAACCGCCAGCAGCACGCCCGTCATGCCGCCGATCACGAACGTCACCATGAATCCCAGCGTCCAGAGCATCGGGACTTCAAAGCGGATGCGCCCGCGGTACATCGTGAACAGCCAGTTGAAGATCTTGGCGCCTGTCGGGATCGAGATGATCATTGTCGTGATCCCGAAGAACGAGTTCACGCTGGCCCCGGACCCCATGGTGAAGAAGTGGTGCAGCCACACCAGGTACGACAGCACGGTGATCACGACTGTGGCGTACACCATGGACGCATAACCGAACAGGCGTTTGCGGCAGTATGTGGACACCACTTCGGAAAAGATGCCGAAGGCCGGCAGGATCAGGATGTAGACCTCGGGGTGGCCCCAGATCCAGATCAGGTTCACGTACATCATGGCGTTGCCGCCAAAGTCCGCCGTGAAGAAGTTGGTGCCCACGTAGCGGTCCATCGACAGCAGCGCCAGCACCGCCGTCAGCACCGGGAACGCCGCCACGATCAGCACGTTGGTGCACAGCGCGGTCCACGTGAAGATGGGCATGCGCATCATCTTCATGCCGGGCGCGCGCATCTTCACGATGGTGACCAGCAGGTTCACTCCCGATAGCAGTGTCCCCACGCCCGCTATCTGCAAGGCCCATATGTAGTAATCGACGCCCACGTCCGGACTGTGCAGGATGCCCGATAAGGGTGGATACGCCAGCCAGCCGGTGCGGGCGAATTCCCCCACGAACAGCGACATCATCACCAGGATCACGCCGCCCGCGGTCATCCAGAAGCTGAAGTTGTTCAGGAACGGAAACGCCACGTCGCGCGCGCCGATCTGCAGCGGCACGATGAAATTCATCAGCCCCGTGACCAGCGGCATGGCCACGAAGAAGATCATGATGACGCCGTGCGCCGTGAAGATCTGGTCGTAGTGGTGCGGGGGCAGAAAGCCGGTGGAGTCGCCGAAGGCCACGGCTTGCTGCGAACGCATCATGATGGCGTCGGCAAAGCCGCGCAGCAGCATGACGATGCCCAGGATCACGTACATGATCCCGATCTTCTTGTGGTCGATGCTGGTGAACCACTCGCGCCACAGATAGCCCCACTTCTTGTAGTACGTGACGGAGCCCAGCAGCACGATGCCGCCAGCCGCCACCACGAAGAAGGTGCCTAGCAGGATGGGGTCGTGAAAAGGAATGGCGTCCCAGGTAAGCCGGCCGAAGATCAGCTTGGTGAGGTCAGGTTGATCAGGCATCTCGATTCCAGCAAAAAAACCGCGTTTACATGGAGCACGTCGCGTGCCGAAAAACA
>Ga0213828_1000439_pt1 | contig 40689 bp, 34 predicted proteins | sample MC6MC0897MG_FD_180664 | JGI IMG/M metagenome (GOLD analysis project Ga0213828, IMG submission 180664) | Enriched soil aggregate microbial communities from Iowa State University, Ames, United States - MC6-MC0897-MG | ecosystem: Environmental > Terrestrial > Soil > Unclassified | place: USA: Iowa...
GCTTGGATGAGTACATCCACTACTACAACCATGACCGCATCAAGCTGAGGCTCAATGGCCTGAGCCCTGTCGAGTACAGGACCCAGGCGGCAGCATAGAACTGTCCAACTTTTTGGGGGCAGTCCATCTGTTTCGGGCCAGTTATTCTTGAGGTATTGGCGCGCGGCCCCTTGGTGCCTGTCCCGATATCGCGTCGGACAAACAAGGCGGTCGCGCGCAAATGCCACAGGCCGCATTGGCCTGAAACAAATGTGGGAGCGGGCTTGCCCCGCGAAGCGCCGCGCGGGCGGCGCTCGATAACCCACAAAAAGGCCCGGACCCTCCCCGCACGGAAAGGCCCAGGCACAAACGATAAATCCTGTAGAAACGCGCTTGCGGTCATCTCACAAGCGCACGCAACCCCTGATCTCAGCCGTCTTGCAAGGCACGCGGCCGATGGCTGCGGATTTCCGCCTCAGGCGCCTTGGCAGGCTGCAACTGGAAGTCGAACGCCAGCTCGGCAAAGCGGTCACCTTGCACGCCTCGGTCACGCGCCGTCGCTGCATCCTCGACAAAACGCAGGTCACCGATCAGCCCGTCGCGGGTGGCATAGGCGAAGTCGTCCCACAGGTACTGATCACCCGCGAAGTTGATCTGCGTGGTCAGGTGGCGATGCCCCGGCGCCGAGATGAAGAAATGCACGTGCGCCGGGCGCTGGCCATGGCGGCCGAGCAGGTTCAGGCATTCCTGGGTCGGCCCTTGTGGGTCGCAGCCATAGCCAGACGGCACGATCGAGCGGGCGCGGTAGCGGCCTTCGGCATCGGTGATGATGCGCCGGCGCAGGTTGTACTCGGACTGGCTCGAATCGAAGTACGAGTAGGTGCCCTGGGTATTGGCGTGCCACAGGTCGACGGTAGCGCCCGCCAACGGCTTGCCCTCGGTATCGAATACCTGGCCCTGGAGGAACATCACCACGCCCGGGTCGGTGCCGTCGTCCATGCGCGCTTCGCCTTGGCTGACAGGCGCACCAGCAACATACAGCGGGCCTTCGATGGTACGCGGGGTGCCGCCGGTGAGGCCGGCTTCGGCATCCTTGGCATCCTGCAGCAGGTCGATGAAGTGCTCGATACCCAAGCCCGCCGCCAACAGCCCTGCCTCATTGCGACCGCCCAAGCGGTTGAGGTAGTCCACGGCATGCCAGAACTCATCCTCGCTCACTTCCAGGTCTTCGATCAGGCGGGCAGTGTCCTGCAGCACGCGCAGGATGATCTGCTTGAAGCGCGGGTTACCCTCGGCGTGCCCAAGGCCTGCGGCCCTCTCGAAGAACGACTGGATCTCGGCAGTGTGGGAAATCTTCACGGTCATTTTGCTTACCTCGTATTGTTCTTGTCAGGTAGTCAGGGACGACTCAACGGTCGTCGCTGTGGATCGACGAAGGGTGCCGGCACAGGCCGTCCACTTCAATCTCCATGTAGGGGAACAGCGGCAGATGCATCAGGGTATCGTGCAGGGCCTCGACGCTGGGGACGTCGAACACGCTGTAGTTGGCGTAGTGCCCGGCGATGCGCCACAGGTGGCGCCAGGTGCCATCGCGTTGCAGGCGCTGGGCCAGTTCCTTTTCGTCGGCCTTGAGCTGGGCGGCCTTGGCCGGGTCCATGTCGACCGGCAGTTTCACGGTCATCTTCACGTGGAACAGCATGCGGGTTCTCCTTAGGCGTTCAGTTTCAAGATCAGCGGCGGGCGAAGCGCGCCAGGCGCTGCTCGTCCAGGGTCAGGCCAAGGCCCGGTGTGTGTGGAATGTGCAGCTGGAAGTCGTGGTACTGCGGTGGCTCGTTGACGATTTCTTCGGTCAGCAGCAGCGGCCCGAACAGCTCGGTGCCCCAGGTCAATTGGCGCAAGGTGAGGAACGCGTGGGCCGAAGCCAGGGTGCCGATCGAGCCTTCGAGCATGGTCCCGCCGTACAGGGCGATACCGGCTGCTTCGGCGATCTGCGCAGTGCGCAGCACCGCACGGGGGCCGCCGTTCTTGGCAATTTTCAGGGCGAAGATGCTGGCCGCGCCGTCGGCGGCCAAGCTGAAGGCGTCCTCGACGCTTTCGATCGATTCGTCAGCCATGATCGGTGCCGGGCTGCGCTGATTCAGGCGCACCTGACCGCCCCGGTTGATCCGCGAGATCGGCTGTTCGATCAGGTCGATGCCGTTGTCGCCCAGCACCTGGCAAGCGCGCAGGGCCTGGGACTCGTCCCAGTACTGATTGACGTCGACCCGCACGCTGGCGCTGTCGCCCAGCTCGCGCTTGATCGCCACCACGTGCTTGAGGTCCTGGTCCACCGGGTTGGCGCCGATCTTCAGCTTGAACACGCGGTGGCGGCGGATTTCCAGCATGTGCTGGGCTTCGGCGATATCGCGGGCGGTGTCGCCGCTGGCCAAGGTCCAGGCCACTTCCAGGCTGTCACGCACGCGGCCGCCCAGCAGTTCGCTGACCGGCAGGCCCAGGCGCTTGCCCTGGGCATCGAGCAAGGCACTTTCGATACCCGACTTGGCAAAGGTGTTGCCCTTGGCCAGCTTGTCCAGCTTGAGCATGGCGGCATTGATGTTGTCTGCCGGCAGGCCGATCAGGGCCGGCGCCAGGTGCGCGTCGATGTTGGCCTTTATACCCTCGGGGCTCTCGTAGCCATAGGCCAGGCCACCGATGGTGGTGGCCTCGCCGATACCTTCGACGCCGTCGCTGCAGCGCAGGCGCAAGACCACCAGGGTCTGCTGCTGCATGGTGTGCATTGCCAGCTTGTGTGGGCGGATGGTCGGCAGGTCGACGATAATGGCGTCTACACGTTCGATCAGGGCGTTGGTCATGGTCGGCAGGTCCCGTCTGGTCGGGCCGCACACTGCGGGCCCGACACCGCATTTACTTGATTAATCAAGCATTGCGCGACAACCTGCCAGCCGTCCAATATCAAATGAATCTCCCACCATACCCTGGAGGTCTGATGGAGCTGCGCCACCTTCGCTATTTCAAGGTGCTGGCCGAAACACTGAACTTCACCCGCGCCGCCGAGCTGCTGCATATCGCCCAGCCGCCGCTGAGCCGACAGATCAGCCAGCTCGAAGACCAGCTCGGCACGTTGCTGGTGGTGCGTGAGCGCCCGCTGCGCCTGACCGAGGCCGGGCGGTTTTTCTACGAGCAGACCTGCACCGTGCTGCAGCAGTTGGAGAACATCAGCGACAACACCCGCCGCATCGGCCAGGGGCAACGCCAGTGGCTGGGCATCGGCTTTGCCCCCTCGACCTTGTACACCGTGCTGCCAGAACTGATCCGCGAGTTGCGCCAGGACAGCGAGCTGGAGCTGGGCTTGAGCGAGATGACCACGCTGCAGCAGGTCGAGGCGCTCAAGAGTGGCCGCATCGATATCGGCTTCGGCCGTATTCGTATCGATGACCCGGCCATCCTCCAGCAGGTGCTGTGCGAAGACCCACTGGTCGCGGTGTTGCCCAAGGGCCACCCGCTGACGGGCAACCCACTGACCCTCGCCCAACTGGCCAAGGAGCCCTTCATCCTCTACCCGGCCAACCCCCGGCCCAGCTACGCCGACCATGTGCTGGCACTGTTCGCCCATCACGGCATGACCCTGAAGATCAGCCAATGGGCCAACGAACTGCAGACCGCCATCGGCCTGGTCGCGGTCGGGCTCGGCGTTACCCTGGTGCCGTCTTCTGTGCAACAGCAGCACCGCACCGACATCGCGTATGTCGGCTTGCTCGACAGCAGTGCCGTCAGCCCGATCATTCTCAGCCGTCGCAAGGGCGATGTGAGCCCGATCGTGCAGCGCTGCCTGGCGTTGATTGCCCAACAGACCCCCTGACCTGCCCCGTATACCCTTCGGTATATGGATGTTCCCGTTGAAGTGTTTCATGCTCCGACACGCGATCGCACAGTGCCGAGGCATCACAAACACTCAATAGAAAACCATTGCTGCGCCGGCTTCCGGCGCAGCGCGGAGTCGAACATGACGGGACGTCTCAATGGCAAGGTCGCGCTGATTACAGGCGGCGCGGGAGGGTGCGGGTTGGCCGCATCGCAACTGTTCGCGGCAGAGGGGGCGCAGGTCGGTATCGTCGACTTGCCGGGCAGCAAAGGCGCCGAGGTGGCTCGGCAATTGCGCGATGCCGGCCATCACGTGCTGTTCGCACCCGCCGATGTGTCCGACGCGCAGCAGGTCAAAGCCGCAGTCGCGGCCGTGGAACAAGCGTTCGGGCCAATCACCGTGTTGCTCAACCACGCCGGCATCCTGGCCGCCGTGCCCTTCCTTGAAACCAGCGAAGAAGAGTGGGACCGGATCATGGCCGTGAACGTGAAAAGCATGTTCCTGGTCACCAAGGCGGTATTGCCGGGCATGCTCTCGGCGGGCGGTGGCAGCATCGTCTGCACGTCGTCGATTTCGGCGGTGGTGGGCACGCCCATGGAGGTGCTGTATTGCACCAGCAAAGGCGCCACGCACATGTTCGCCAGGGCCATCGCCGTGGAGTTCCGCGACCGCGGCATCCGTGCCAATGCGATCTGCCCGGGCTTCATCGCCACCGACCACGGCCTGCGCGAAATCGACATGCTGCGCAAGCACGGAGTGGATGTCAGCGAACACGCGATCGCCGCGGCCCAGGGGCGCTTGTGCCAACCCTCGGAGGTGGCCACCGCGGCCTTGTTCCTGGCCAGCGACGATGCCAGTTTCGTCAACGGCACCCACCTGTTTGCCGACAACGGCTACACCGCCATCTGATCACAATAATAATGGGCAGGAGAGCAACGTGAGCACCTCATCGAACAACATGCACATCAACGAGTTCGGGCTCGACCAGGCGCACTGGCGCAACTGGGCGGGCAACCAGTCGTGTATCCGCGCGGCACGTGGCGCCCCCTCCAGCGAAGACGAGCTGTGCACCCTGGTCAGCCAGGCGAGCGCCAATGGCATGAACGTGCGCGTGGCGGGTTCCGGGCATTCGTTTACCCCGGTGGCGCTGACCAACGGCCTGCACCTGTCGCTGGGCAACATGAGCGGTGTGCGCCACATCGACCTTGAGCAAAAACGCGTTACCGCAGCCGCCGGCACCACCATCAACGCCTTCGGCAAGGCGCTGCGGGCGGCCGGCCTGTCGATGGTCAACCAGGGCGACATCGACAGCCAGTCGATCGCCGGCGCCCTGACCACGGGCACCCACGGCACCGGCCTGACCTTGGGCAACCTGGCTTCGTCGATCGTTGGCCTGAAGCTGGTTCAACCCAATGGCGAGATCATCGTGGTGGATGAAAGTACGCCCGACCTGCTGCAGGCGAGCCGAGTATCGCTGGGCGTGCTGGGGATCGTGTCGGAACTGACCTTGCAGGTGACCGACAGCTTCAACCTGCACGAACGCATCTGGCGTGAAGACTTCGAAAGCGTGATGGACAAGCACGATGAACTGGCGCGCACGCACCGCCACTTCAGCTTCTTCTGGTGCCCCTACGAGCAGAGCCGGCACTGCTACTGCCTGCCGGACACGGCGGTAACCTCCACCAGTGGGCGCACCACCGATGTGTGCGAGGTGAAAGTCATGGACATCACCGACCGCCCGGCCTGGGAAAGCGAATTCGAGAAAGTCGCCTACAGCTCGGACGTGTACCCGATCGAGTACCTGCCCAACTTCCATGAACTGGAATATGCCGTGCCCCTCCGGCACAGCAAGGAAGCCTTGCGGGCCGTGCGCAAGCTGATGCTCGAGGACTTCCCCGAGGCGATCTACCCCATCGAGTACCGCTTCACCGCCGGCGACGGCGCCTGGATGAGCCCGTTCTTCGAGCAGGACAGCGTGACCATTTCGGTGTCTGGCCAGCCGGGCACCGACTACTGGGACTACCTGCGTGCGGTCGACCAGATCCTGCGCGCATACGGCGCTCGGCCGCACTGGGGCAAGCTGCACTTTCTGACCGGTGACGACGTCAGTGCCCTCTACCCCCGTGCCCAGGATTTTCGCAACCTGCGCCGCCAGCTCGACCCCCAGGGTATCTACCTGAGCGAGCACCTCAGCCCGCTGTTCAAGTAAGCCGCAACGGCTTGGCACAACGCCCGAGGCAGCCCCTCGGGCGTTGTGCGTTTCAGGCGTTCAGGCCTTGGCCAGGTAATCGATGAACAGGCGAAACAGTTCGGCGTTGGTGGAGATCTCCAGCCGCTGGTAGATATTGTGCTTGTGCACTTTCACCGTGCCATCCGAGATGTTCAGTTGCCTGGCAATCGAAGCATTGCTGTGCCCCTGCAACAGCAACTTGGCGATGTAGCGCTGGGTCTCGGTCAACTGCCCCTGCAAAATCTCGACAAAGGCATCTTCCAGCACCCCACCCTCGGCAGGCGCATCGCGCAGGTAATCGGCATAGCGCAGCCGACAATGCTGGCCCAACACCGAGGCCAGCACGGGCGCCATGGCAGCCAGCACCTGCATGTCGTCTTCGCTGAAGCTGCCACTGCTGAGGTTGCGCATCAGCGAGTAGACGACGGCCACCTGAGGCCGCAGCGCAATGATGAAGCCCACCTCCTCCACCGAGGTGCCGTAGTCGGACGACACGCACGGGTGGATGTCCTTGGAGATGGAGAAGCCTGAAGCATAGAAACTGTCGGGCGCCAGCTCGCTCATGCGCCAGAGCCCGCCCGGGTGCTCGTTGACGCAGGCGACATAGAACGGGTCGAGCAGGTAGCCGCCCCGCACGTAGGCGTTCAGGGTGCGCTCGGACACCGAATCGTTGTAGCCGTTATGCACCAGCAGCGCATGCTGGTTGAACTTGAACAGATAACCACAGCTCATCTCGAATGCCAGTTTTGCGCGCAAGAGCGCATCGATGGCCGGCCCCAAAGCGTCCGTGCCGATCGCATCGATCACCGCCGCCAGCCTGTTCGCTTCTTCCAATGTCATCACTCACCCCGCTGTCGTGCACACAAGCCCCTGGGCAACTTACCGCCCTGCACCGCAAAAAGCACAAAATCCGGGGCGCCCTGGGCGCTCCGGATCATGTCGGCGACGTTTTTCGGTCAGGACGGTTCGGCGGCTACCTTGTAGGCACTGGCGGCATCGTCCTCGCGCCCCATCTCCACAGCCTTGGGTACGGCCAGCCAACTGGCGAGCAGCATGGCGAACAGGCCACCGCTGAGCTTGCCGATGATCAGCGGCAGAATCAGCGAGGGCTGGAAGTTGGCGGAGAAGGCCATGTGGTCGCCGAAGGTGAAGGCGGCGCACACCGAGAAGGCGATCACCAGCACCTTGTCCTTGGGCGGCATCTCGCTCACCAGCCTGAACATGGCCAGAATGTTGGCCGAGGCGGCCAGCACCCCGGCGGCGCCGACCCCGGACATGCCGAACCGCGAGGCGACCCGCTCGATGGGCCGTGCCAGAAAGCGCTTGAGCAGGTGCACCATGGGGAACGCCCCACACAGCATCAGGCCAACGTAGCCGGCAATTTCCAGCGCGCGGAACTGGTCGTCAGCATCAGCGATGATCGGGGCGAAGCCCCAGCTACCGAACACAGCGCTGAAAAAACCGGTGAAGTACTGAACGATGGAGGCCACCAGCACCAGCACCACACCGATATACATGAACTGACCGAGCTTGAGGAACAGGTACACCATCAGCGTCGGGAAGTAGCGCAGCGCGGCGGCCAGCACGATACAGAACAGAATCAACGGCATCAGGTTGCGCACCAGCATCGGCCAGGTGAAATGCAGCGCCTGGGTGGCCGCGCCGGTGGTGGCGATGTCCGGCCGAACATCCAGGCCGAGCAGTTGCATGGTCATGGCGATTACCATGATGCTGAAGGGAATGGTCAACAAGCCGGCCATGATCCCCAAGGCCATGTACTTGTGGTCGACCTTGCGCAGCATGGCCAGCCCCACCGGGATCACGAAGATGATCGTCGAACCGGACTGGAAGCCGGTGATCAGGCCGAGGATCCAGCCTTCCGGGCTTTGCGCCAGGGCCTTGGCCAACTGGTAGCCGCCCATGTCAGAGGCGATGAAGATCGGCCCGGCAATCCCTGGGTCGGCGCCCAACGCCAGGAACAGCGGCGCGATGAGCTGGCTGATGCCTGCGGATATGTACGGGATTGCCGCCATGATGCCGGCCACGGGGATGAAGATCGGGCCAATGCTGTGCAGGCCGGCGATGAATTCCTGGCCCAGTTCACCCTCCGGGTTGTAGATGGATGCCACGGCGCCCAGTACCGCGCACACCATGATGACGTAGATGACATAGGTGCCGATGTTTTCCATTTGCCGCCTCATTCTTGTAAGCGTTATAGGGTTGGCAGGACTGAAAGACACGGGGGCGTAATTGTTTTTATCGCGCATGCAAGGTGCGCCCCGTCGACGGTTAAGCTATTCGGCAGGCAGCGGGCTGTCCATATACCGGGAGGTATATGCAGCGCCCAGACAGCAACACCACAGGAGCAATGGAATGATTCACGGCAAAACGCTAGACGCCTGGTACGCCTCCCACCCCTTGGTCGAGGACCTGGTGGCACTGCGCGAAACCTGCTGGTTCAACCCTGGCATCGCGCCAACCGCAGAGGCCTTGGAAGACGTCGGCCTGACTGCCGCCGACGTGCACGCAGCCAGTGCCCGGCTGCTGCGCTTCGCTCCGTACCTGGCCACGGTGTTCCCAGACACCGCCGCCTCTGGCGGCATCATCGAATCACCGATTCGCCCGCTGCCAACTTTGCAACACGCCTTGCAGCAAGCAGCCGGCCTCGCGCCCAGCGGCTCACTCTGGCTCAAGGCCGACAGCGAGCTACCCATCTCTGGCTCGATCAAGGCCCGCGGCGGCATCCACGAAGTGCTCAAGCATGCCGAAGACCTGGCGCTGGCGGCCGGCCTGATCACCCTGCACAGCGATTACCGGGTACTGGCCAGCGACCCAGCCCGGCAGTTCTTCAGCCAGTACAAAGTGGCCGTCGGCTCCACCGGCAACCTGGGCCTGTCGATCGGCATCATGAGTGCCCGGCTGGGCTTCCAGGCCACGGTGCACATGTCTTCCGATGCGCGGCAGTGGAAAAAGGACAAGCTGCGCGCCAACGGCGTGAACGTGATCGAGTACCCGTCCGACTACAGCGTTGCGGTGGAGCAAGGCCGCCAGCAGGCCGCGGCAGACCCTGCGTGCTACTTCGTCGATGACGAAAACTCGCCGCACCTGTTCCTCGGTTATGCCGTGGCAGCCGAACGCTTGCTGGGCCAATTCAACGCCGCCGGTATCAAGGTCGACGCCGAACACCCGCTGTTCGTCTACCTGCCCTGCGGCGTGGGCGGCGGGCCTGGCGGAGTGGCGTTTGGCTTGAAGCTGGTGTTTGGCGACCATGTGCACTGCCTCTTCGCCGAGCCGACCCATTCGCCCTGCATGTTCCTTGGCGTTTACACCGGCCTGCATGACCAGACCAGCGTGCAGGACTTCGGCATCGACAACGTCACCGCCGCCGACGGCCTGGCGGTGGGCCGCCCTTCCGGTTTCGTCGGCAAGGCCATGCAACGCTTGCTGGATGGCTACTACACGGTAACGGACGAGCGTCTGTACCAACTGTTGGTACTGGCCCATGACCTGGAGCAGGTACGGCTGGAGCCCTCGGCGCTGGCCGGCATGCCCGGCATGCTGCAGGTGCTGCAAGCGCCGCAGTACCTGGCGCGCAGGGGGCTGACGGCGCAACGCATGGCCAACGCCACGCACCTGGTGTGGGGCACCGGTGGCAGCATGGTGCCGGATGAGGAGTATGCCGCCTACCTGGCCAAGGGGCGTTAAGCCGTGCGCCGGCGATAGGCCAGCAGCAGGAAGACGAACCACAACGGCATCACGCACAGCGCCATCCGCGTATCCGGCTCCAGGGCCAGCAACACCAGCACGAAGCCGAGGAAAAACAGCGACGTGACGGCCATGGGTACGCCACCTGGCAGCTTGAACGTCGACGCCTGGTGCGCGGCCGGGTTGCGTTTGCGGTAGGCGAGGTACGCGGCAAGAATCATCGACCAGGTGAAGATCACCAGGATCGCCGAGATGGTCGAGATCAGCGTGAACACCGTCATCACCTCGGGGATGATGAACAGCAAGGTCAACCCGGTCAGCATGCACACCCCGGAGAACAGCAAGCTGTACACCGGCACGCTGAGTGCCGAAAGCCTGGCGAAGATGGCCGGTGCGTTACGCCGCTCGGCGAGGCCGAAGAGCATCCGGCACCCGGAATAGACGCCGCTGTTGGCTGAGGACGCCGCCGAGGTCAGCACCACGAAATTGAGCATGCCGGCGGCAGCCGGGAAGCCGGCCAGCAGGAACAGCTCGACGAAGGGGCTGCGGTTGGCCGGTACTTCTGCCCACGAAACCACGCTGATGATGCACACCAGTGCCAGGATGTAGAACAGCAGGATGCGCAAGGGAATGGTGTTGATGGCCTTGGGCAGCGAGCGGTGCGGGTTCTTTGCCTCGGCCGCAGTGGTACCGATCAGCTCGGTGCCGGCGAAGGAAAACACGGCAATCTGGAACCCTGCAAAAAAGCCGCTGATGCCATGGGGCAGCACCGCGCCTGGCGCCACCACATTGGCAAGCGAGGCGACCACCCCATTGGGTGATACATAGGCGGTGGCGATCATCACGGCTGCAGTGATGATCAGCAGGACGATGGCGACGATCTTGATGATCCCGAACCAGAACTCCACTTCGCCGAAGATTCGCACCGCCAGCATGTTCAGGCCCAGCAGCACGAACAGGGTGAGGAACGCCGGTATCCAGGCGGGCACGTCCGCATACCAGTACTGGAAGAACCCGGCCACGACCACCACATCACCGACCACCGCCACACTCCAGCTCAACCAGTACGACCAGCTCAGCACGAAGCCTGCGCGCGGCCCCAGGTAATGGGCGACGATGTCGGCGAAAGATTTGAAACGCAGGTCGGATAACAGCAGTTCGCCCATCGCCCGCATGACGAAGAACACGAAGAAACCCAGGATGGCGTAGACCAGCAGGATGGAGGTGCCGGACAGCGCGATGACCTTGCCCGACCCCATGAACAAGCCGGTGCCGATGGCGCCACCGATAGAAATCAACTGGATGTGGCGGTTTTCCAGCGTGCGTTTCAGGTGCCCGTCACGGGGCGAATCTGCAGGTTTGCTTTGCTCAAGGCTTGCGGACATGTCTTGCATGAGCGACCTCTTTTTATTGTTGGAATGGGTGCCAGGGGCAAGGCCCGCACAGGCCTTGCCCCGGTGCTATTTGCACGTGCTATCAACAGGTGCTTTCGAAACCTTGCAGGGTGTTGACGGCATTGATGCCGATTTCGTCGACCATGTAGCCGCCCTCCATCACGAACAGCGTCGGGATACCCGCACGGGCGATCTCGGCGCCCAGGCGCAGGAAGTCTTCGCTGGTGAGCTTGAAGTGGCTGATCGGGTCGTCCTCGAAGGTATCGACGCCAAGGGATACGACGAGAAAGTCGGGCTGGTGCGCGACAACGCGCTTGAGCGCCTCCTGCAAGGCCTGCCGATACTGCGCCCAGGCGGTGCCCTTGTTCAGCGGGTAGTTGGCAGTGAAGCCCTCGCCCGCCCCCGAGCCCTGTTCGTGGGCATAGCCGGAGAAGTACGGGTAGCAGAAGTGCGGGTCACCGTGGATCGACGCGAAGAACACATCGGGGCGGTCGTAGAAAATGTTCTGCGTGCCGTTGCCGTGGTGAAAGTCCACGTCCAGCACGGCCACCCGCTGCGCGCCCTGGCTCAGGCAGCGTTCGGCGGCAATGGCGGCATTGTTGAGGTAGCAGTAGCCGCCCATGTACTCACGGGCCGCATGGTGCCCGGGTGGGCGACACAAGGCGAAGGCGCTGTGCGCGCCATCGATGACCCGTTGCATGCCGGTCAGGGCCACGTTGGCGCTGCTGCGCACGGCCTCCCAGGTGCCGCCGGTAATCGGCGCGCCGGCGTCCATGGCGTAGAAGCCCAGCTTGCCGTCGATGAAGCCCGGTTCTCGGTCGATGGCCAGGTCGCGCACCGGCCATACCAGCGGTAGCGCATCATGGGTCTTGCCGGTGGCCGTCCATTCTGCCCAGGCATTTTCCAGAAAGCTCACGTAGCGCTCGCTGTGCGCCGCGACGTAGCAGGCACGGTCGAAGGCCTGCTCGGCGATGACATCGCCCAGGCCCGTGGCCTGGACACGAGCCAGCACCGTGTCGGCACGCTGGGGGTTTTCGAATGAGGGTGTGATTGCCCCGTCCTTGAGCTCGGAGCCATGGTGCAAGCGATGATTGTGGCTAAAGACTGTCAGCACGCGAATGTCCTTTTTCAAGGTGTTATCGGATAACCAATTTTCGCGAGAGAGCAGTGAAAATGCTTTGCTTTATGCTCAGGCAAACCGGATGCTTGAGCAAAATATTCAGCCGGTAGCCACAAGATGAGCAAAGCTTTTGCTTACGAAGAACTGGACGAGGTAGACCGCGAGCTGCTGCGCTTGCTGCAGGAGGACGGCACCTTGTCCAGCGCCGCCCTGGGCGAGCGCTTGTCGATGACCGTCACGCCCTGCTGGCGCCGGCGCAAGCGCCTGGAGGAGTTGGGGCTGATTAAGGACTACCAGGCCAACCTGGACCGCAAGAAACTGGGGTATGACGTCATGGCGTTTGCCCAGGTGCGCTTTGGCAACCATTCGGCCGAAGCGCCTGATGACTTCGAGCAGGTGATCTTGAAGCTGCCGCAGGTGTTGTCGTGCCACAAGGTGACGGGTGAGGCTGACTATGTGCTGACGGTGCTGGCGACCGACCTGGAGAGCTATGGGCGCTTTGTCGAGGAAGTGTTGCGTCGGCAACCGGGCATTGCTTCGATTCAGTCGAGCTTGGCCTTGCGGGAAATCAAGGCGGTTAGCCGGGTGCCTGTCAGGTAAGGGCGATGGGGGGGCGGGTGCATGCCTTGGTTCTTACAGCGCCTGGGAGATCGAGCGCCGCCCGCGCGGCGCTTCGCGGGCGGCGCTCGATCTCCCAGGCGCTGCAAGAACCAAGGCATGCCCCACCCCCACCCCCTACTCCGGCAAGCTATACCGCTCGGCAAAATACCGCCGGAAGAACTCAACCGCCACCCGCACCTTGGCCGAGCTTGCCAGTGGCGAGGTGTACACGGCCCAGATATCCGCCGGCTGGTGATAGTCCGCCAACACCTGCACCAGCCGCCCATCCAGCAAGCTGTCGTGCACATCCCACCAGGACCGCAGCAAGATGCCGCGCCCATCCAGGCACCACTGGTGGGCCACCTCGCCGTGGTTGCTCGACAAGCCCCCGGTCACCCGCACGCTCTCTTCGCCATCAGGGCCCTCCAGCTGCCAGATACCAAACGGGTGGTCACGTTCCTTGATCACCAGGCAGTCATGGCTGCCCAGGTCGGCCAGCACTTTCGGCGTGCCGTGGCGCGCCAGGTATCCCGGCGCGGCACAGAGTACCCGGCGGTTCCTGGCCAGGCGCTTGGCGATCAGGTTGGGCGCAATGGTATTGCCCACGCGGATGTCCAGGTCGACCCCCTCTTCGATCAAGTCCACCAGGCGGTCATGCACATCCAGGCGAATATCCAGACGTGGGTAGCGCTCGGCCAGCTCCGACAAGGCCGGCGCCACAAACCGCCGACCCAGGCCCAAACTGCTGGCAATGCGCAGTTGCCCTGCCGGTTCGCGGTGCTGGGCGCTGATGTCATCCCCCATGCGCTGCACCGCATCGAAAATCTGCAGCGCCCACTGGTACACCCGCTCGCCCTCCTCGCTGACCGTCACCCGCCGGGTGGTGCGGTGCAACAAGCGCACCTCGAGGTTTTGCTCAAGCAGGCGAATGCGTTTGCTGATGTACGCCGCCGACATGCCCAACTCGTCGGCCACCGCAGCAAAGCTGGCGCGTTTGGCCACCAGGAGGAAGATATTGAGGTCGTCGAGGTTTGGCAGATTATTCACACTTCGTGTTCCAAGAATCCATGAATGGCTAGATTATCTCCGATTCAAGGCCTTATAGCATGGCCCGCACCTGTTCCCTAGACAACGAGTGCGCCCCCCCATGAGCAAGACATTCAGAATTGCAGCAATCCCTGGCGATGGCATCGGCATCGAAGTACTGCCAGAAGGTATCCGCGTGGTCGAGGCTGCCGCCCGCAAGCATGGCCTGGACATCAGTTTCGAACTCTTCGAGTGGGCCAGCTGCGATTACTACCTGGCCCACGGCAAGATGATGCCGGACGACTGGTTCGAGCAGCTGAAGGGCTTCGACGCCCTCTACTTCGGCGCGGTCGGCTGGCCAGACAAGGTACCGGACCACATTTCCCTGTGGGGTTCGCTGCTCAAGTTCCGCCGTGACTTCGACCAGTACGTGAACATTCGCCCGGTGCGCCTGTTCCCGGGCGTACCCTGCCCGCTGGCAGGCCGCGAGCCCGGTGACATCGACTTCGTGGTGATCCGCGAGAACACCGAAGGCGAATACTCGTCCCTGGGCGGGCGCATGTTCGAAGGCACCGAGAACGAGTTCGTGCTGCAGGAATCGGTGTTCACCCGCCGCGGTGTCGACCGCATTCTCAAGTACGCATTCGATGTCGCGCAAACCCGCGAGCGCAAGCACGTTACCTCGGCGACCAAGTCCAACGGCATGGCCGTGAGCATGCCGTACTGGGACGAGCGCACGGCGGCCATGGCTGCCAATTATCCGGAAATCAGCTGGGACAAGCAGCACATTGATATCCTCTGCGCCCGCTTCGTCCTGCAACCGGACCGCTTCGACGTGGTAGTGGCCTCGAACCTGTTCGGCGACATCCTGTCCGACCTCGGCCCGGCCTGCGCCGGCACCATCGGCATCGCCCCGTCGGCCAACCTCAACCCCGAGCGCAAGTTCCCGTCCCTGTTCGAACCGGTACACGGCTCGGCACCGGACATCTTCGGCAAGAACATCGCCAACCCGATCGCGATGATCTGGTCCGGTGCGCTGATGCTCGAGTTCCTCGGCAACGACGGCGCCGACCCGCGCTACCGTGCGGCCCACGATGACATCCTCACGGCCATCGAACAGGTCATTGCCGCCGGTGACACCACCCGCGACATGGGCGGGCAGAAGTCCACCCAGGAAGTCGGCCGGGCCATCACGGCCTTGATCGAAGCCTGACCCGGCCGGGCCGATTAGCACACGTGTCTGACAATCGGCCCTCCCCCTCTTGCGAGCGGCGCGGATTAAATGCAAAATCTGTTAACCATTAGATGTACGTTAACCTTTAGTTAACAACCAAGGAAGGAGTGGTACTGCAACACCCCGGATGCCTGCCGGGTATAACAAGTACGCCAACGTCCAGGAGACGATGATGTCGCACAAGAATAAAAAGATTGATGTGTTCCTGATTACCATGAGCCTGATCGCCGTGCTGCTCACGGTGCTGGGCCTTGCAATGTTCCCCGCCGAAGCCGAACACGCGGCCAACCAGCTGTTCGAACTGTCCACCCGTACCTTTGGCACCAGTGTCCAGGTGCTGGTGTTCGGTAGCACCCTGGCCGTGCTGTACCTGGCCTTCAGCAAGTACGGCAATATCCGCCTGGGCAGTGGCAAACCCGAGTACGCCACCGCGACCTGGGTGTTCATGTTCATCTGCGCCGGCATGGGTTCCTCGACCCTGTACTGGGGCGTGATGGAATGGGCCTACTACTACCAGACTCCCGGCCTCAACATCGCCGCAGCTACCCCCAAGGCGCTCGAGTACAGCATTGGCTATTCGTTCTTCCACTGGGGCGTCAGCGCCTGGTCGATCTATGCCCTGGCCTCGCTGGCCATGGCTTATCACTTCCACGTGCGCAAGAAGAGCGGCCTGAACCTGGCCTCGATCATCGAAGCGGTGACCGGTTTCAAGGCGACCGGCCCCGTTGGCCGCAGTGTCGACCTGATCTTCCTGCTGACCATGATGGGCGCCCTGACGGTATCGCTGGCACTTACCGCCTCGACCTTGACCCGCGGCCTGCATGACCTCACCGGCACCCCCGACACCTTCACCGTGCAATTGCTGGTGATCGGTGCCGTCGCGGTGATGTTCTCGCTCAGCTCCTACATCGGTATCGATGGCGGCCTGCAGCGCCTGAGCAAGATGGTGTGCATCGGCGCGCTGGTATTTGCCGCCGTCATACTGCTGGTTGGCCCGACGCAGTTCACCATCAACAATACGGCCAACTCGATTGGCCTGATGATCCAGAACTACGTGCACATGAGCCTGTTCACCGACCCGGCCGGCGACGGTGCCTTCACCCGCAACTGGACGGTGTTCTACTGGCTCTGGTGGGTGTCGTACGCACCGGGCGTGGCGATGTTCGTGACCCGCGTGTCGCGCGGCCGGCAGATCAAGGAAGTGGTCATGGCCCTGCTGATGGGCGGCAGCTTCGGTTGCTGGTTCTTCTTCGGCGCGCTGGAAAGCTACAGCATGCACCAGTTCATCACCGGTGCCATCGACGTGCCGAAAATGCTCAGTGAACAAGGCGGCGAATCGGCGGTGACACACCTGTTGCTGGCCTTGCCATGGGGCCAGGTGTTCCTGGGTGTGTACCTGTTCATCATGGCGATCTTCTGCGCCTCGCACATGGACGCCGCCGCGTATGCGGTAGCGGCCACCAGCACCCGCAACCTGCGCGAAGGCGATGACCCGACACCGACCCATCGCCTGTTCTGGTGCGTGGTGCTGACCCTGGTGCCACTGGCCATGCTGTTCGCCAAGGCATCGCTGTCGACCATGAAAACCGCGGTGGTACTGACGGCGATCCCGTTCATGGTGATTCTGCTGGTGAAGATCTACGGCTTCTTCAAGTGGATGTTCGAAGACTACGGCCAGGTCTCGGCCTACCGCATTGAGGAAGAGGCAGCGCGCCTGGCCGGTGAAACACCTGCCGAGCATGCCCCGCGCAGTGCCGCCGCCGTGCATTGAAACGAGTGAACTGAACTGGCCTGTGTGGGGCGGCCTCGCCCCACGACGGCAAATTTTTTTGCCCGGCCTGTTAACCAATAGATACGTGTTAACCAATAACTATAAACCGAGCTTGTGAGATCCCGTCATGAATGACTTCAAACGCCTGCCCGCCGATTTCTGTGCGAACGCCGAAGAGGCGTTCACTATCCCTGCCAGCTTCTACACCCAGGCCTCGGTTTTCGAGCACGAGAAGGAAGCCATCTTCGCGCGCAGCTGGATCTGTGTCGGCCACCGCAGCGAAGTGGCGCAGAACAATGCCTACATCACCCGCGAAGTGATTGGCGAGAGCATCATCGTGGTGCGCGGTCGTGACAGCGTGCTGCGCGCGTTCTACAACGTCTGCCCGCACCGCGGCCACCAGTTGCTCAGCGGCAGCGGCAAGGCCAAGAACGTCATCACCTGCCCGTACCACGCCTGGACCTTCAAGCTCGACGGCGAGCTTGCCCACGCCCGTAACTGCGACAACGTGGTGAACTTCGACAAAGAGAACTCCACCCTGGTGCCGCTGCGCGTCGAAGAATACGCAGGCTTCATCTTCATCAACATGGACATGGACGCAGGCTCGGTCGAAGACCAGTTGCCGGGCCTGCAAGCGCGCATGCGTGAAGCCTGTGGCGTGATCGACGACCTGCACCTGGCCGCACGTTTCGTCAGCGACACCCCGGCCAACTGGAAGTCGATCGTCGACAACTACCTTGAGTGCTACCACTGCGCCCCTGCCCACCCCGGCTTCTCCGATTCGGTAGACGTCGGCCAGTACAGCCACAGCATGCATGGTAACTGGACCCTGCAGTACGGCCTGGCAAAACCGTCGGAGCAGTCGTTCACCTTCGATGAAAGCGTGAAAGACCCGTCCTTCGCCGGCTTCTGGGCCTGGCCGTGCACCATGTTCAACGTGCCGCCAGGAGCCAACTTCATGACCGTGATCTACGAGTTCCCGGTGGATGCGGAAACGACCCTGCAGCACTACGACATCTACTTCCTCAACACGGACATCACCGAGGAGCAACAGAAGCTGATCAACTGGTACCGCGAAGTGTTTCGCCCAGAAGACCTGCGCCTGGTCGAAAGCGTGCAGAAGGGCCTGAAATCCCGCGGCTACCGTGGCCAGGGCCGGATCATGGCCGACCGCGAGCGCAGCGGCATGAGCGAGCACGGCATTGCCCACTTCCACAACCTGATCGCCGTGGCCCACCTCGACGATTGATCGCTACCGCTTGAGTCATTTGCACGTACTGGTGCGCGGCACGGCCTGCCGCGCGCCCTGGCAGTCGAGGTGAACCATGGCCAACAAATATGAAATGTTCAGCGTGTGCGTGACCGAAGTGGAACAGGCCACGCCGCTGATCAAGCGCTTTACCCTGGCCCGCGAAGATGGCGCGGCGATGCCGGCCTTCTCCGGTGGCAGCCATGTCATCGTGCAGATGCAGGGTGCCGACGGCAGCCAGTTCAGCAACGCCTACTCGTTGATGAGCGACCCGCGCGATACCCGCAGCTACCAGATTGGCGTGCGCCTGGAGGAACAATCCAAGGGCGGCTCGGCCTTCATGCACCAGCAGGTGCAGGTCGGCACCCGCCTGACCATCTCCTCGCCCAACAACCTGTTCGCCCTGGACCCCGCGGCCGGCCGCCATGTGCTGATTGCCGGCGGCATCGGCATTACCCCCTTCCTGGCACAACTGCACGAGCTCGAAGGCGGCGCCGCCGACTACGAACTGCACTACGCCTTCCGCGCCCCGGAACATGGCGCGTTCCAGGCCCAGTTGGCCAACGGCCCGCATGCCGACAACACCCACTTCTACATCGACAGCCTCGATCGCAAGCTTGACCTGGCGGCCTTGTGCGCGGGCCTGGATGCGTCCGCGCACCTGTACGTGTGCGGCCCCAAACCACTGATCGATGCAGTCATCGCCTGCGCCGCCAAGGCCGGCATTGCCGAGCAACGCGTGCATTGGGAGCAGTTTGCCGCAGCCCCGGTGACCGGTTCGGCATTCACCGTGGTGCTGGCGCAGTCGGGCATCGAGTTGCAGGTGGAAGAAGGCATGACCATTCTTCAGGCCATCGAGAAGTCCAAGGCCGCCAAGGTCGAGTGCCTGTGCCGCGAAGGCGTCTGCGGCACCTGTGAAACCGCCATCCTGGAAGGCGAAGCCGAGCACTTCGACCAGTACCTGAGCGATGACGAAAAGGCTGCCCAGCAGAGCATCATGCTGTGTGTGTCGCGGGCACGCTCGGCACGCCTGGTGCTGGACCTGTAACGCGCGATCGGGGCTGCGGGGCGGCCCCACGGGTTTCACCGTCAACCAAAAGTTGACAGCTTGAGTATACTGGCAGGCTCTTGGCCCCGATCAGGACACTCTGCCGATGTTGGAAAACAGCTTTGCCTTTCGCCTCAAGGAACTGCTCGAGCATCACAAGCTGACCCTGCAAGCCGTGGGCACGGCCCTGGGTATTTCCCGCACAGCGGTGCACAAATGGACCCGCGGCGGGGAGATCGACTACGACAACCTGCGTAAATTGGCCGACTTTCTCAAGGTCAACTGGATCTGGCTGCGCTATGGCGACGAAGCCTTGCAGAACATCCAGCAGCCACAGGTGGTCGAGTTGCCGATGACCGACCTGCGCAGGCGCTACACCGCCGAAATCATGGAAAGCGAAACGCGCATGAAACTGGCCCAGGAAGGTGCGCGTATCGTGACCTGGGAATGGAACCTGATCAGCGACGAGGTCACCTATTCGCCAAACGTCGAACAGGTGTATGGCTGGCCAGTGCACCGCAACGAAGACTTCTGGCGCCATTTGCCGGATGAAGACGTGGCGCACATGCAGGCGATGTACGCCCAGGCCGTCGCCGAGGGCAGTGGCTGCGAGTGTGATTTCCGTATCACCCGGCCTGAGGGTGAAGTGCGCTGGATTTCCTCCCGCGCCACGGTGGTACGCGACAGCGCCGGGCGCTCGGTGAAGATGGTCGGCATCAGCATGGACAACACCGAGCGCCAGGTTGCCCAGCAGGCGTTGCGCAACAGCGAAGAACGCTTTCGCGCGATCTTCGAGCTGGCCTGGGGTGCCCTCGCCTACATCGACCCGGACGGCACCTGGCAGCGGGTCAATAACAGCCTCTGCGAGATGCTCGGCTACCGCGCCGAAGAGCTGTACGCCATGACCTTCCAGCACATCACCCATGCCGACGACCTGGCGCTGAACCTGCAATTGCTGGCGCGCATGCTGGCGGGTGAAACCGAGCGCTACGAGGTGGAAAAACGCGTGCGCCACAAGAGCGGCGAATACATCTGGGTGCGCGCCCGCACCTCGCTGCAGCGCCGCGACAACGGTGAGCCGGAGCACCTGATCAGCGTGTTTGAAGACATCACCGCCGAGCGGCAGGAGCATGAGCGGTTGCAGGCGCACATTGCGGCGCTGGAGGCGAAGCTGAGGGGGTTGTGAGGGCTGCCAGGTGTTTGACGTGAGGTTTGTGGCGCCTATGAGGTCGAGCGCCGCGCGGGCGGCGCTCGACCTCATAGGCGCCACAAACCTCACGTAATACACTTATCAGCTCGCAACCGCCCCCTGCCGTAACCAGTCGATAAAGCGCGCAAACAACTCCGACTGTGAATTGATCTCAAGCTTCAGATACAGGTTCTTGCGGTGCATCCGCACCGTCTCCGGTGAAATCCCCAGCTGCACCGCCGTGGACTTCACCGAATGCCCCCGCAAGATCATGTGCGCCACCTCTCGCTCCCGATCGGTAAGCACCTGGCAACCAAAACTCTCGAACGCCGCCTGAACGCTGCCGCGCTCGGCCGAAGCCGTGGCGGCTTCAAGGTTGTAACGGGCATAACGCCCCAGCACTTCGCGCACCATCGGCTCGACCGCCCGCAGCAAGTCGATCTGCCCGCTGCTCAAGCGCGTGCCACTGCACCCCTGGAACAGGCTGAAGGACAGCTTGCGCCCCTGGCTGAGGTCGACGATGTAGTAGCTGTCTTCGCTGCAGCCGGTGCCCAGGTAATAGGCCTTGTAGTAGTCGCTGTCGAAGAAGTGGTCCGGGGCGATTTCTTCGAGGTGATAGAACCCCTCGGCCAGGCCACTCTGCACGGCCAGGCAAAAGGGGTCGAGCAGATAGCCGGCGGCGAAATAGCGCTCCAGCACCGCAGCACGGTGCACTTCGGGGATGCCCTGCTGATACAGCAGCTGCGGTGCCTGCCCCTGGCATTCGAGGCTGATCATCATCGACTCCACCTGCACCAGTTCGCCAATCGCGGCGGCCACGTAGTGCAGGGCATCGGCCGTTTCGCTGTGGCTCAGGGCACGCTGCAGCGCCGCATGCCATTGCTGCAGTGCCCCCAGCGAAAGGGTGAGCGGAGTGTCGGGAGAGGCTTGGGTCATGCCCGGCAGTCTAGCCTGCCAGGCACGCCCACGCACAGCCCTTTGCGCCAGGCTCATCGGCCTTGGTACAGCCCTTGCGCGGTGAGCTCACGCGCCGTTTCGATGATGCACTGGCGCAAGGTTTCGACGATTTCATCCACTTGCGCGTGCGTGATGATCAACGGCGGCGACATCACGTTCAGGTGCATGATCGGCCGAACCAGCAACCCCCTGGCCTGGGCTTTGCTATGGATACGCTCTCCGATGTTGACCGCGTCGGGGAACAACGCCTTGCTGGTTTTATCGGCAACGAACTCGACACAGGCCATCAGCTTCATGCAGCGCACATCCCCGACCAAGGGCAGGTCGCGCAGGCTGTGCAGCCGTTGTTCCAGGTAGCTGCCAACATCCTTGACGTGCGCCAGCAACTGCTCGCGCTCGATGATCTCGATGTTCTTCAGGGCCGCTGTGCAGCACACCGGGTGCCCGCTGTAGGTGAAACCGTGGGTGAAGCAGCGGCCCTTGCCTGGCTCGGCGATCACCTGCCAGATCCGCTCCGAGAAGATGCACGCACCCAGCGGCAGGTAGGCCGAGGTCAGGCCTTTGGCGGTGGTGATGATATCCGGGGTTACCCCGAACAGCTCCTCGCTGGCGAAGAAGGTGCCCAGGCGACCGAACGAGGTCACCACTTCGTCGGCGACGAACAGAATGTCGTAGGTCTGACACACCTGCCACATGCGCTCGAAGTAGCCCTTGGGCGGGATGATCACCCCGCCCGAACCCATGATCGGCTCGGCGAAGAACGCGGCCACGTTGTCGGCGCCCAGGGAAAGGATCTTGTCTTCGAACTCGGCCACCAGGAAGTCAAGGAACTCGGCCTCGTCCATGTCGTCCGGCGCACGGTACACGTTGGGGTTGGAGACGTGGTGGATCAGCTCATGGGCGTAGTCGAACTCAGGCACGCGGTCGGCCGCCTTGTTGCCGATCGCCATGGTCAGCGTGGTGGAGCCGTGATAGGCGTTGTAACGGGCGATCACGTGCTTTTTGTGCGGCTTGCCACGGCAGTTCTGGTAGTACTGGATCAGCCGGTAGGCGGTGTCGACGGCAGTGGAGCCACCGGTGGTGAGGAACACGTGGTCGAGGTCGCCCGGCGCCAGTTGCGCAAGCTTCTGGCACAGCGCGATGGCGACGTCGTTGGCCATGTCGGAAAACGGATTGGAGTAGGCCAGCTTGCGTACCTGGTCGGCGATGGCCAGGGCCATCTCTTCGCGGCCCAGGCCGATATTGGTACACCACATGCCGCCGACCGCATCGAGAAAACGGTTGCCGTGAGTATCGCGAATGTAGGCGCCTTCACCTTCGACAATGTTCAGCGCGCCCTGTTCGCGGTGCTCGTCGAACACATGGTAGCCGTGCATGTAGTGGGCCTTGTCGGCGTCCACCAGTGGGTCGTGGGCGATGGCGAATGCTTTGCTTGGGGTGGCCATGGGCAGCTCCTTGGCGGGAATCGGTTGGCAGTGTTCAGAAACCGGTCTTGACCGTGCTCCAGACCCGGGTGATGGCGCGCATGTCCTTGGGGCTCTGGGTCTTCTGGGCGAACAGGCGTTCGCGGGTCTTGGCATCGGGGTAGATCGCCGGGTCCTGGCGGATGTCGGCCTGTACCAACGCCGTGGCAGCGGCATTGCTGTTGGCGTAGTGGATGTAGTCGGTGACCTTGGCCATGGTTTGCGGCTGCAGCAAAAACTCGATGAAGCGGTGCGCGTTGGCCGCGTGCGGCGCGTCCTTGGGGATGTACAGGTTGTCGAACCAGATCAGCGAACCTTCCTGGGGGATGAAGAACGACAGCTTGATGGCCTTCTTCGCCTCTACCGCACGGGCCTGGGCAGTGGCGTAGTCACCTGACCAGGTCAGTGCCAGGCAGACATCGCCATTGGGCAGGCTGGTGAGGTAGTTGACCGAATCGAACTTGCGGATGTACGGGCGAATGCCCATCAGCAGTTGCTCGGCAGCCTTCAGGTCGGCCGGCGCTGCGCTGCGTGGGTCCTTGCCCAGGTACTGCAGGGCCAGCGGGATCACCTCGGTCGGCGCGTCCATCAAGGTGACGCCGCAGTCGGCGAAGCGCGAGACGATCTTGGGGTCGAACAGCATGGCCAGCGAGCCGATCGGTGCATCGGGCATGCGTGCGGTGATCTTGTCGACGTTGTAGGTGATGCCTGAACTGCCCCAGGTGTAGGGTGCCGAGTATTTCAGCCCCGGGTCGTACCCTTGCAGGTTGCTGACCACCTGCTCATCCAGGTTGTGCCAGCTGGGCAGTTGCTGCTTGTCCAGCGCCTGGAACACGCCAGCCTGGATCAAGGGGGGGACCAGGGAAGCGTTGAGCATCACCAGGTCATAGCCGGAGCGGCCGGTCAGCAGTTTGGTCTGGACGGTCTCGTAGCCATCGAAGGTGTCGTAGACGACCTTGATGCCGGTGGCCTTCTCGAAGTCGGCCAGGGTGGTCTCGCCGATGTAGTCGGTCCAGTTGTACAGCCTTAGCGTGTTCGCGCTGCCCTCCTCCACCGCCAGTGCCTGCGTGGCGGCCGACGCCAGCAGCAGACCGCCAATCACCTTCAGTGCCTTGCGCATAGCAACTCCATCGTGTGACTGCTCCGGATCGAGCCGATGGGTTCACTATCGGGGGATTTGCTTGAGGGCAACATACCCCGAATGTGTGGGTGGCCGTTTGTAGGAGCGGCCTTGCGTCGCGAAAGGGCTGCGTAGCGGCCCCTCGATTTCAGCGTCACCGCACATATCCGGGGGCCGCTGCGCAGCCCTTTCGCGACGCAAGGCCGCTCCTACACACACATACACAACCGCGTTACCTCAGCGGATACAACGCCTCATCGAACTGCGCCAAGCGTGGGAACACCAGCGGCTGGTCGTCTGCCAACTGCTCCAGACGCTGCTGGTATTGCTGCAAAAACCCCTGGCGGGCCTCGGCGCTGATGTACGGCACGTGCCAGGCCACGAACGGTGGCAGCACCTCGAACCCGACATAGGCCAGCGTCCCCCGCAGAATCGGCCGCAACATGTCCTCGAGCGGCCCGTGAATCGCCCCTTCGCCAAACATGTGCTCACGCCCGCCCAGGGTCACCGTCACCAGCGCCTTCTTGCCAGCCAGCCCGCCCTGATCGTAGAAGCGCTTGCCGCCATAGCACACGCCCGACACCAGCACCCGGTCGATCCAGCCCTTGAGCATGGCCGGCGCCGAGAACCAGAAGATCGGGAAGTTCAGCACCAGCAGGTCCGCCCATAACAGCTTGTCCAGCTCTTGCTGGATATCCGCAGCGATAGCGCCGCTCTTGACCCCCAGGCGCTGCTCCAGGGCGTAGACCAGGTACTCGGGGTTCTCGCGCTGGGCGAAATCATCAGCACTGGCCACCGGGTTCCAGCCCATGGCGTACAGGTCGCTGACCTGCACCGGGTGGCCCTGGTCGCGAAAGGTGGCCACGGCCTGGTCACGCAGGGCTGCGGTGAAGGATTGTGGCTCGGGGTGAGCGTGGACGATCAGTACATTCACAACGTTTCTCCTCACACAAAACGGGATGCGTCAGCGACGGCGCAACACTCGATACAGCCGCGCCTACTCACGCAGGGGCCTGCTGTTGCATCAGTGCCTGGGCACAACGGGCAATGCGCCGGCAGGCATCGACCAGCGCCTCGGGGCCCACCACCAGCCCCAGGCGGATGTGCCCGGCGGCGCTGGGGCCAAAGGCCTCGCCGGCCAGCACCGACACACCTTCGCGGTCCAGCAGGCGGTCGGCAAAGGCCTGCGCGCTGAGGCCGGTTGCGCGAATATCGACCATCACGAACATGCCGCCATCGGGTTTCAGGGCCTTGACGCCCGGGCAACCCGCCAAGTGTTCGCACACCAGGTCGCGCCGCTGGCGATAGGCGTCGCGCATGGCCTCCAGAGCTGGCATCGGCTGGGTCAAGGCCACCACGGCGGCGTCCTGGATAAAGTCCGGCGAGCCATACAGCATGCACAGGGCCAGGTTTTCCAGGTGCGTGGCCAGCTCAGGCGAGCTCACTACCCAGCCCACCCGCCAGCCAGTCATGGCGTGGGATTTCGACAGGCTGTTGAGGGTCGCGGTGCGCTCGGCCATGCCCGGCAGGCTGCCAGGGCTGACATGCTCGCCGTCGTACAGCAGCTCGCTGTACACCTCGTCAGAGATCAGCCACAGGTCGTGGGCGATGCACAGCGCTGCCAGTGCCTCCCAGGTCGCGCGCGGCAAGCTTGCCCCCGAGGGGTTGTGCGGGCTGTTCAGGGCCAGGGCGCGGGTACGCGGGGTGATGCGCGCCGCGACGTCCTGCGGGCACACCCGAAAACCGTTCTCCGGCTTGACCGGCACCGGTACCACTTTGGCGCCGCAGGCACCGAACACCGCCTCGTAGGTGACGTACATGGGCTCGGCGACAATCACCTCGTCGCCGGGGTCGAGCACGCACTGGGCCACGCAGAACAACGCGCACTGCGCACCCGCCAGCACCGTGACCTGCTCGGCACTGACGGCCTGGCCGCTGCGTTGCCGGTGGCGATCGGCGATGGCCTGGCGCAGGGCGAGCTTGCCGCGCACATCGGCGTAATGGGTATGGCCTGCTCGCAGGCTGTCGATAGCAGCCTCGACGATGGGGCCCGGGGTGTCGAAGTCCGGGTCCCCCACCGACAGCAGCAGGATGTCCTTGCCCTCGGCCTGCAGCGCCAGGGCGCGGTAATGGATGTCCCAGGCGGCGGCGCCGTCGCCGGCGATACGTTGGGTCAGCTTGGCGTAATGCATGGCAATCTCCCTTCAGTACGGGGTCAGTCGACGAGAATCTTCGGGTTTGAGCTGCCCCACACGGTGTACAGGTCAGCCAGCAATGCACCGTTGATGTCTTCCATTTCGCCCTGGGTGATCTCACCCCCGGCCTGCTTGCCGAACAGCACCACCTCGTTGCCGTTCTTGACGTCGGGGAAGTCGGTGACATCGACCATCAAGGTGTTCATCGACACCTTGCCCACCACCGGCACGCGGTGGCCGTTGATCAGCACATGGCCCTTGTTGGTGAATACCCGGCGGTAGCCGTCAGAGTAGCCGACGGTGATATTGGCCAGGCGCGCGTCACGCGCCAAGATGAAGGTGCGGTCATAGCCGACAGTATTGCCGGCCGGGTAGCTGTGCACGGCGGCCACCCGCGACTTGAACTGCATGGCGCGCTGGTACTCGGTGCGCGCCGGCACGGTATCGCCGAACAGCGCACCGCCGGTGCGGACCATGTCCAGGCGCGCCTCGGGCACCTCCAGGGTGGCGAAGGAGTTGGCCGCGTGCAGGGTCAGCTGGCTGCGGTCGAGCTTGGCATGCTTGATCAGCCAGTCGGCCTGCTGGTTGAACGCTGCCAGGCCCTTGCGTACATCGTCCTTGTCTTCCACAGCGAAGTGGGTCATCAATGCCACCAGCTTCAGGTGCTTCTGGTCGGTGATCTGCAGCGCTTCACCGCGCCCGCTCCAACTGGCCATCTCTACCCCGTTGCGGCTCATGCCGCTGGAATTGAGCGCCAGGTGAATACGCAAGGTCTTGCCATGGCGCTCGGCGATGGCGTCAGCCTGGCGGGCAAATTCGGCGCTGCCGACCAGTTCTTCCATGTCGTATTGCAAGGCATCTTCCAGCTCGCTCAGGCTGGCCAGGCGCACCCGCACCAGTTGCCCGGTAAAGCCGCTGGCCCTCACCACGCGGGCTTCCTCGTTGCTGGCCACCGCCACGCAGGGCACGCCAAGGGCAATGACCGAGGGCATCACCAAGCCGATGCCGTGGCCGTAGGCATCGGCCTTGAGCACGGCGCACAGCTTGGACTTGCCACCCAGCTCCGCTTGCAGGGTGCGGATGTTGTGTTGCAGGGCGCTTGCGCTGACCTCGACCCAGGCATTGCTGTTTTGCACGGTCAGGGCGTTGCTGCCGTTGTCCATCGACAGCGGTGGTGCGGCATACAGCGGGGCCTGGCCGGTGATCAGCAGGGCCAGGGAAGCAGCCAGAAGCGTGCGGCGAAATGGCATGGGGGTTTCTCTTGTCATGGGTAATGCGCCGCTGTCAGCAGACGCAGGTATGTTTGAGTTCGATAAAGGTCACGCCTGGCGTGGCGAAGCCGCAGGCCAGGTCTGCCTGCAAGGCATCCAGGTCGCGCGGCTGGCGCACTGCGCAGCCAAATGCGCGGGCCAGGCCGATGAAGTCGGGGTTGCGCGGCAGCACGCCAACCGGCTCGATGTCCAGGCCAAGCATGTCGTCACGGATCTGCCCGAGGGCATCGTTGTTCCACAGCAGCACCACCAGCGGCCGGTCCAGTTCCTCGACGGCGGTGGCCAGCTCCTGGGCGGTATAGAGGAAACCGCCGTCGCCGACCAGCACCAGGCCGGGGCGGTGGTCAGTGGCGAACATGCCGCCGATACCTGCCGGCAGGCCGTAGCCGAGGGTGCCGTAACCGGTGGGGTGCAGCCAGCTGCGCGGCGCCCGGCTGGCAAAGGCGTAGTTGCCGGTGTAGGCCAGTTGGGTCATGTCGCTACTGATGAAGGCGCCATCCGGCAGCACCGCTTCGATGCGATCGAGGATGGCCTGGTGAATGGCCTGCAACGGCGCATGCCCGTCACGGATGGCCTGGCGCAGGGCGGCCACCGTTGCGATAGCCTGACGAGGGTCGCGATCGCCCTCGGGCAAGGACGCCAGCAAGCCGTCGAGGGTCTGCCGCGCATCACCGTGCAGGGCCACGGCGCAGGGGTAGAAGTCGTTGAACTTGCGCGGGTCGATGTCCACCCGCAGCAACTCGCCATTGACCGGCAGGCGCTCGCGCCAGAAGTCGGTGTCGGCCATTTCGGTGCCCACCGCCAGCACCACATCGGCTTCGCTGATCAGTTGCCAGCCTGGCGCCACGCACAGGCTCGAACCGGCATTGAGCGGCGCCTCGGGAGGCAGCAGGCCCTTGCCGGCGACACTGGTGAACAGCGGCGCGGCCAGGCGCGTGCTCAGTTGCTGAAGTTGTTCGGCAGCGTGCAACGCGCCGCCGCCAGCGATGATCATTGGCCGTTTGGCTGCGGCCAGCTTCAGCGCGGCCTGGCCCAGCGTGGCCTGGTCGGGCTGGCCCCGCCCTGGCCGACGCACCACCTCGTCGCTCCAGTCGCGGGCAACGGGCGCGGCCAGCACGTCCAGCGGCACCGAGATGTGCACCGGGCGCGGGCGTTCGCTATCGAATACCGCCCAGGCACGGGCAATCAGCTCGGGCAGGTCGTCGGCGCCCAGCGCCACGGCGGAAAACGCCGTGATCGGCGCAGTCATGGCGCGCTGGTCCTGGGTTTCATGCAGGCAGCCCCAGCCTTTGCCCAGGCTGGCCGTGTGGTTGACGCTGGAAATCACCAGCAGCGGGATCGAGTCGGCATAGGCCTGGCCAATGGCGGTGGCGGCATTGGTCACGCCTGGGCCGGTGATGACAAAGCACACCCCCGGCCTGCCACTGACCCGGGCATAACCATCTGCCATGAAGCCGGCGCCCTGCTCATGCCGGGTCAGCACATGGCGGATGCCACTGCCGGGCAAGCCGCGGTACAGCTCCAGGGTATGCACCCCAGGGATACCAAACACAGTATCCACCCCGTAGTTGGCCAGCAGCCGTACCAGCGCCTGGCCGGCAGTCATCGGGCGCTCATGCATGTTGATCTCCTTGCGGCTGGCCGAGGCGGATCAGCGCATCGACCGCGGTGGTGCCGTGGGCACCGACCATCAATGGGTTCACATCCAGTTCCAGCAATTGCCCGGCGTTTTCACAGGCGTAGTCGGCCACGGCACGGATCGCCGCCACCAGTGCCTGCAGGTCGGCCGCCGGGCGGCCACGGAAACCTTGCAACAGGCTGGCGCTGCGCAGGCCCAGCAGCGCGGCGCGGATGGCGCTGTCGGTGGTCGGCAGCAACAGGCTGACGCTGTCCTTGAGCAACTCCACCAGCACGCCGCCAGCGCCGATTACCAAGGCCAGGGCGAAATCGTTTTCACGCTTGATACCGACGATCAGCTCGGCCAACGGCGGCGGCGCCATGGGTTCGAGCAGTATCTGGTCGAACGGCACGCCTGGCGCATAGGCGCCGATGCGCTCGCGCATCTGCACCAGGGCGGCCTGTAGCGCCGCTGCATCACGCAGGTTCAGCGCAACCGCACCGGCTTCGGTCTTGTGCGGCAACTGCGCACTGACAGCCTTGAGCACCAGTGGGTAGCCCACCCCGGCAGCATCGTCCAGCGCGCGTTCAGGGGTACTCAGCACCCCGGCCGGCACCGGCAGACCAAAGGCGCTCAGGGCTTGTTTGGACTGCCATTCATCCAGCAGCCGGCCCGCGCCTTCGAGGGGCTGTGGGCTCAGCGGTACCTGCGCCGCCTCGCCCTGCTCCAGCAGGCGCTGGCGGCTGCGTTGATACGCCACGATCCGCCCCCACGCCGCCAAGCCATCTTCAACCCCTTGCAGCGCAGCGATGCCGCGCGCATGCAGGCGTTCACGGGCGGCTGCCGGCAACAGCTCGGGAAACGCCGAGGTGACGAAGCCGATCTTGCCGTGGCGCTCCAGCGCATCGCAGTACAGCGCCAGCAACAGGTCGCATTCCTTGCGCTCGCCGGTGAACTGCGCCGGGTAGTCGAGCACCAGCATGGCCGCATCCGCCGCGCCGCACAGGGTGCTGTCGAGCATGCGTTGCAGGGCCGCTTCATCGCCCCAGATCGCGGTGGTGAAATCCAGCGGGTTGACCAGGTTGGCGTAGGCCGGCAGCACGTGGGCCAGCGCGGCGACCTGCCCCTGCTCCAGGCTGGGCAGGCTCAGCTGGTTGCGCTCGGCGTAGTCGGCGATCAAACCGGCGTCACCGCCCGAACAGGCCAGCGCGAGCAGCCGGCCATCGCCAGGCAGGCGGCCACAAGCGGCGGCCTTGAGCGTCTCGACGAAGCTCACCGGGCCACTCACGCGAATCACGCCCAGGCGCTGGAACAGGCTGTCATACAGGGCATCGGAGCCAGACAGCGAGCTGGTGTGGCTGAGCGCCAGTTCCGCACCGATCTGCGACACGCCGGTCTTCAGGGCAATGATCGGCGTGCCCTGCTGCAGCGCCTTGTACGCAGCGCGGGCAAAGCCGGGCACGTTTTTCAGGCCCTCGAGGTGCAAGCCGATGGCGGTCACCCGTGGGTCGTCGAGCAGCACGTCCATCAGCTCGGCCACGCCCAACTGCGCCTGGTTGCCGACCGACGCCATGTAAGCCACCGGCAACGAACGGTCGCTCATGGACAGGTTGTAGGCGAAGTTGCCGCTTTGGGTGAGGATCGCCACGCCCTTCTCTACCTGCTTGCCACCATGGGCCACCGGCCACAGGGCGGCACCGTGCAGGTAGTCGAGCAGGCCATAGCAGTTGGGGCCGAGCAAGGCCATGTTGCCGGCCGCCGACAGCAAGCGCTGCTGCAGCAGGTGGCCTTGCTCGCCGCTCTCGGCAAAGCCCGAGGCATAGCAGATGGCACCCCCGGCACCGAGGGCGGCCAGCGCCTCGACGCAGTGCAGGGTCAGCTCACGGTTGGTGGCGATGAACACCGCGTCAGGCGCGCAGGGTAAGTCCGCCACCTGCGCTACACAGGGGATGCCCTCAAGGCTGGCGTGCTGCGGGTTGACCAGCCACAGCGGGCCGGCAAAGCCACCTTCGGCACAGCGCTTGAGGGCCCGGGCCATGCTGCGCCCGCCCACGAAGGCCAAGTGCCGTGGCGCCAGAAGGCGCTTGAGGTTGTCACGAATCGAATGCGACATGCTGATTCTCCAGGGCGATCAACGCAGCAACGGGCGCAGCAGTTCGCGGGCAATGATGTGCCGCTGGATTTCCGAGGTGCCCTCCCAGATCCGCTCGATGCGGGCGTTGCGCCAGATGCGTTCGACCGGCCCTTCGTCCATCAGGCCCATGCCGCCAAAAATCTGCACGGCTTCGTCGGCGACCTTGCCCAACACTTCGCTGGCGAACAATTTGGCCATGCCCGCTTCGCCATCGGTCATGTTGCCTTGGTCCATCTTCCAGGCGGTGTGCAGGGTGAGCAGTTCGGCGGCGCGGATCTGCGTGGCCATGTCGGCCAGCTTGAACGACACGCCCTGGTAGCTGCCGATGGGTTGGCCAAACTGCTTGCGGTCGGCAGCCCACTGCAGGGAGGCGTCGAGTGCGCGCTGGGCTTGGCCGACGCAGTTGGCGGCGACCATCACGCGGCCGGCGGTAAGCCAGGCGTTGGCCACTTCCCAGCCCTTGCCGACCTCGCCCAGCACCTTGCTGGCCGGTACCCGGCAGTCGTCGAAGAACAGCTCATAGGTGTGATAACCCCGGTTGCTCACGCACTTGGGCCCGCGGCGGATGGTCATGCCGGGGGTATCCCGGTCGACCAGCAAGGCGGTGACCGCATTGCGCTTGCGCCCGTTGTGCTCGTAGGTGTCGGTGACCGCGAAGACGATGGCGAAGTCGGCATGGCCGGCGTGGCTGATGAAGTGCTTGCTGCCGTTGATCACGTAGTCGTCGCCCTGGCGTACGGCACGGGTCTTGATGGCGTTGGCGTCAGAGCCGGCGCCGGGTTCGGTCAGGGCGAAGCAATCGGTCTTTTCACCCTGCACGCACGGCAGCAGGTAATCGGTGATCTGTTGGTCCTTGCAGGCCATGAGAATTTTCGAGGGGCGCGCGACGAACACGTGCAGTGCCCAGGAAACCTTGGACAGCTCGCGCTCGATCAGTGCCTGGGACAGGTAGTCGAGGCCACCGCCGCCGACTTCCTCGGGCATGTTGAAGGCGTAGAACCCGGCGGCGATGGCCTTGCCGCGGATCTGCGCGGCAAGCTCCGGCGACACGGCGTCGGCGCGGTCCACCGCCTCTTCATGGGGCAGCAGTTCCTTGGCCACGAAGCTGCGTACCGCTTCCACCAACATTTCTTGTTCTTGGGTCAGTTGGAAATTCATCTGCGAAGGTCCTGGAGGGGGAACGGGTTATTGGCCAACGAAGTGTGGCGGGCGGCGTTGCACCGAGGCCTTGAGCGCCTCGGCGCCGTCCTGGCTACGCCCGCACAGCAAGCCGGCCTGGCGCTCGGCCTCGAGCTGCTCGGCCAGGGTGCGTTGCGCGCCCTCGCGGATCAGCCGCTTGGTCTGCGCGTAGGCGAAGGTCGGGCCGTTGGCCAGGCGGCCGGCCAGTTCGGCAGCCACTGCAGGCAATTGCTCGTCGGCGCAGACCTCGCTCACCAGCCCCGCCGCCAACGCGCGGTCGGCGCCCCACAGTTCATCGAGGAACAACAGCCGTTTGGCTTGCTCGCTGCCGATCAGCCGCGGCAGGTGCCAGCTGGCGCCGGCGTCGGGGCTGTAGGCCATGCTGGTGTAACCGGCCTTGAAACGGGCCGAGGCGGCGGCGATGCGCAGGTCGCAGCACAGGCTCAGGTCCATGCCGCCGCCGACGGCGGTGCCATTGATGGCGGCGAGGGTGGGTTTGTCGAGGGTGTGCAGGCGCAGCATCAGGGCGTGGGCGGTCTCGGTCCAGCCGTAGCTTTCCAGCGCGCCCCGGGCTTCGGCTTCGGCCCACTCGGCAAGGTCGGCACCAGCGCAGAAGCTGCGCCCGCTGCCGGTCAACACCACCACGCGTACAGCCGGGTCGCTGTTGCAGGTGTCCAGCAGGGCATGCAGTTGCTTGAGGGTGGGGATGTCCAGCGCGTTGCGCTGTTCGGGGCGGTTGAGGGTGATCCAGGCAACGCCGGCTTCGACCTTGCTCAACAGCGACGATGACGGGGTAGTCATGGGGGGCCTCTCGGTATTGTTGTTAGGGGTGGAGGGCTTGACGAGCTGATACTAAACGAGTGTTCAACAAGGTGGAGTGGGTTGTTACAACTTTGCACAACTCGGGTTTTTGCGGTGAGCTGTGAGATAGCGGGGGGCTGCTTTGCAGCCCTTTCGCGGCGCGAGGCCGCTCCTACAGACGACCGCGTTCTGTTGGAGGAGCGGCCCCGGCAGACCCAAGCCCTACCCCACACTCGGCGCCAAGGCCCCCTGGCGCCGACGGTTCACCACGAAATACGCCGCATAGCACAGGGCAATGAAGCCAAAGCCCCAATACAACGACGGCCGCTGGGTCTCATCCATGGCTAGGAACACGAACAGCGAGCAGCACAAGGTGATGCACAGCAGCGGCACCAGCGGATACAGCGGCGCCTTGTACTTGAGGTCCTGCAGCTGCCCACCATCGCGCAGAAACGCCTTGCGGAACCGGTACTGCGCCAGGGCGATGACGATCCAGGTCACCGTGCCAGACATGCCACTCACCGCCATCAGCACCATGAACAAGGTGTCGGCGGCGATGAAGCTGGTCATCAGCGACACCAGGGCAAAGCACAGGGTGATGCTCAGGGCACGCAGCGGCACCCCGCGTTTGCTCAACGGCGACAGGCTTCTGGGCGCCATGCCCGTCTTCGACATCGCCCAGAGAATGCGTGTGGAGGCATACAGCCCGGAGTTGCCCACCGACAGGATGGCGGTGAGGATGACGAAGTTCATCAGGTCGGCCGCATAAGGAATGCCGACCATGTCGAATACCTGCACGAACGGGCTTTCCATCAAGCCGGCCTGCTCGTAGGGCACGATGGCTGACAGCACGGCAATCGCCAGCACGTAGAAGATCAGCACGCGGAACACCACGTTGCGCACGGCGCGGGGGATGCTCTTTTCCGGGTGCTCGGTCTCGCCGGCCGCCACGCCCATGATTTCGCAGCCCTGGAAGGCATACACCACGGTCATCATCACCGCGAACACCGCCGACAGCCCGTGGGGGAACACCGACTCGCCCATCAGGTTGTTCAGCATCGGCGCCGGCGCCCCGCTGTTCAGCGGGATGGCGCCAAAGATCACCAGCAGGCCGATCACGATGAAGCCGAGGATGGTCGCCACCTTGATCCCCGAGAACCAGTACTCCGCCTCGCCAAAGGCCCGCGTGGCCAAGGCATTGAGGCCGAACAGCACGACCACGAACAACGCCGACCAGTACCAGATCGGCACCTCGGGGAACCAGCGGGTCATCAACATGCCTGCAGCGGTGAACTCCAGGCCCACGGTGGTGGCCCAGCTCATCCAGTACACCCAGCCGATCATGAAGCCGGTGGCCGGGCCGATGAACTTGGTGGCGTGAGCCTGGAACGAACCGGAGACCGGCATCTGCACCGACAGCTCGCCCAGGCAGACCATCACCAGGTACATCAACAGCCCCGCCACCAGATAGGCCAGGATCGCGCCCATCGGCCCGCCCTGGTTGATGGTCACGCCCGAGCCCATGAACAGACCGGTGCCGATCACACCGCCCAGCGACAGCATGAAGATGTGCCGGCTTTTCAGCGCGCGGGTGAGCTGGATCTTGCCTTCGTGAGTGTCAGTCATGGCGCATCCCCCCGTTGCTGGGGGTGCGTGGCAACGCGGGCGCGCCGCTTACAAGCGTTGGTTCAAGGAGGGGCTGAGCGCTACGGCATGTCATTATTGTTATCTCCAATAAGCCTCATGGACCGCGTGCAACACGGTTGCCATCGATTATTGGAAACGGATGTAAGGTGCCGTTGTACGAACCGCTCGAAGATGTAAAAAGTCGTAAGTTTTTTGTACGTCAGCGCTGGGTCAGCTGTTGCAGGGTCGTGCGGGCCTGTTCCAGCTGGGCTGTCAGCGGCTCGCCGAGCGCCAGCAGCGCCTGCGCGTCGTGACGCTGCGCTGCCGCCTCAAGGCGGCGCAACAGCGCAGCCAGGCCGGCAAAACCCAGGGAATCGCAACTGCCCGCCAGGCGGTGCGCAAGGTGCAACACCTCTGTGCAGTCCATGGCCTGCAGGGCATCGGCCAACGCGGTAGCGTGTTGCTCGAGCGACTGGCGCAACACCGCCAGCAGGTCCTGAAGCTTCTGCTCACCGAGCAAGCTGCGGTGGGTTTGCAGCAGCGACCAGTCCATGCCCGCGCCATCAGCAGGCGCAGCCAGCTCGGCAGGCGCCGCCTCGGCCAGGGCCTGGCGCAGCTGGCCCAGCCGCAGCGGCTTGGCCAGTACCCCCTGCATGCCGGCGGCCAGGTAACCGGGCACCTGCGCTGGCTGCACCCCGGCGGTCAGCGCCAGGATGCGGCTGTCACGGTTTGGCCCTGGGGTGGCGCGGATACGCCGGCACAACTCCACCCCGTTCATGCCGGGCAAGTGCACGTCCAGCAGGATCAGGCCGAACCGCCGCTGGGCACAGGCTTGCAGGGCTTGCTCGGCGTCCTCGGCAAAGCACACCCGGTGGCCATCGCGGGCCAGCAAGCCGCCCACCACCTCGCGGTTCAGCGCCACGTCCTCGACCACCAGGATATCCAGGCTGGCCGAGGCTACGTGAGCGTGCTCACGGGCGACGGCAGGCTGCCCACGCGCCATGTCGAGATCGAACCAGAAGCAACTGCCCTGCCCTGGCACGCTGTCCAGGCCTATGCACCCGCCCAGCTTTTGCACCAGGTGCTTGCAGATCGCCAGGCCCAGGCCGGTGCCCCCGTAACGCCGGGCCACGGCTTCGCTGGCCTGGATGAAGCGGTCGAAGATCTTCGCCTGCATGGCCGGTTCGATGCCGATGCCATTGTCACTGACCGACACCCGCAGCCGCTGCCCGCGTTCATCGCTGGCCAGCACCTGCACCCTCAGCGTGACCTGGCCGTGCTCGGTGAACTTGATGGCGTTGGCCAGCAGGTTGCTCAGCACCTGGCGCAGGTACTGCTCGGCGCCGTGCTGGTGCTCGGCCAGCTGCCCGTCGATCGCCACGTGCAGCGTATCGCCGCGCTCCAGGGCCATGGGTTCGAGCAATGCCAGCACCTCCCCGCACAGCTGGCGCAGCGAGAAAACCAGCGTTTCGGCGTGGCTTTCACCCTCTTCCAGGCGGGCAAAGCAAAGCACCTCGTCAAGAATGGCCAGCAGCCCCTCGCCGGCCTTGTACAGGGCCTCCAGGCGTTGCCGGTCGGTAGCGTCGAGCCGGGCCCCACGCAGCAGTTCGGCCATGCCCAGAATGCCGTTGAGCGGCGTGCGCAACTCATGGCTCATGGTCGCCAGAAAGCGCGACTTTGCCAGGTTGGCGGCTTCAGCCTCGTCCTTGGCCCGGGCCAGGCTCGCCGTGCGCCGCTCGACCATGGCCTGCAGCTCATCGCGCTTGCCCTGCAGCGCCAGGCGGTCGAGCTCGCGGCGCTCGATGTCGCTGAGGATGGCCCGGCGCATATCGTCCAGCGCATGGGCCACGGTGTCGATTTCGTCCGGGCGCGCCGAGCGGCGCCGGTCCAGGCGCAGCGGCTGCTGCCAATGCCCGGCACCGATGCGCCGGGCAAACTCGGCCATCACTTGCAAATGGCGCGTCACCAGGCGGTAGAACAACCCCGACAGCGCGACGGCCAGGCCACACAGGAAAACGCCCATCCACAGCAGGCTGGCCAGGCCTGTGGCATACAGCCGCCGGTGCACCGCGCCCAGGTCGATGCTGACCTCCAGTTCGCCAAGGTGCCGCGCGGGCCCCGAGGGCGGCTGGTAATCCAGGGGGAAGCGCTCGATGCGCAGGGGCCCCTTGGGCTCGGCATCACCGCGCAACAGGGTGAAGTCATCGCTGACCAGGCGTACCCGGGCCACATCGGAAAAGTCCACCAGGCCACGCAACTGCACATCCAGTTGCGCTTCGTCGAGGTCCCACAGGCTGCGCTCGAGGCTTGCCAGGTAACCGGCGCGGATCAACGCCATGCGCGCTTCGATATCGCGCATCTCACGGCGGTATTCGAAGTACAACTGCACAGAGCTGGCCAGCACGGTGAAGCACAGGCTGAACAGCAGGATGAACAGCAGCAGGCGCCGCAGCAGGCCATCGGTGCGCAGGCGGATCATCGCGCGTCCGCCGGCAGGTCGATCATGTCGCGGTAGGTCACTTCGCTCTGCTCCAGCCAACGGTCGATCTCGCCGGCTTCGCGCATGCGCTGCAGTTGACGGTCGATCTCGTCCATGTGCTGGCTCAACGGTGATTGCCGCGACACCGCAACGCGCAGGTAGTCCACGCTCAGGGCGGCGGGCAAGGCGCGGATGTCTTCGGCGCCGGGCAGGTGCTCGATGAACAGCTCCCCGGTGCGCCGCTCCTGAATCACGAAGTCGATGCGCCCACGGATCAGCTTGCCGAAGTTCTGCTGGCTGGACGAGACCCGCTCGATGTTCTGGTGACGGGCGACGAAACGGTCGAATTCGGCGCCATAGCTTTCACCGTAGAGCAACCCGCCACGGTACCGGGCCAGGTCTTCCAGGTGCTCGAACTGCACGGGTCGACGGCGGTTGTAAAACACCGCCACTTCCTCACGGATCACCGGCACCGAAGAAAACCGCATGCCTTGGTCACGTTGGTCGCTGTCGTAGGCCAGCACCACATCCACCCGCCCGGCGGCAACGTCCATCAGGCAACGCTTCCAGTTGCCCAGCACCATGGTCTGCACGTCTCGGCCCATCCGCGCGAACAACTCACGAACCACCGTTGGCGCCAGGCCGCGCACCTGGTGGCCGTCGCTCCAGGAAATCGGCGGGTATACCGGGTAGTCGCAGTAGCGCACCGGCTCGGCCGCTGCGGCCTGCACGCCTGGCAGCAGCAAGGCCAGGGCGAGCAGGCTGCCAGGGGTGTTCACGCCGCCACGCTGGCAGTGAACAGGTAACCGGTGCCATGGATGGTGATGATCAACTGCGGCTCGGCCGGGTCGTCGTGCAGCTTGCGGCGCAGGCGGCCGACCAGCACGTCGATGGAACGGTCGTTGGGCATCCACTCACGGTTGCGAATCTGGTCCATCAGCTGGTCGCGGCTCAAGGTATGGCCACTGTTGCGCAGGAACACGCTGAGCAACTGGAACTCGCCGTGGGTCAGCAAGGTTTGCCCGCCACGGGGGTCGATCAGGCGCCGGCGGTCAGTGTCCAGCGCCCAGTCGGCAAACTGCTTCAGCGATTGTGCGCAGGCGGGGGTTGGGTGCACCTCGCGGGCATGGCGCACGCGGCGAATCAGGTTTTTGGCGCGCGAAACCAGCTCACGGGGGTTGAGCGGTTTCATGATGTAGTCGTCGGCGCCGCACTCCAGGCCGACGATGCGGTCGATGTCGTCGTTGCGCCCGGTGATGAGGATGATGCCGACCTCCGAGCGCACCCGCAGCTCGCGGGTCAGGGTCAGGCCGTCCTTGCCGGGCAAGCGGATGTCCAGCAGCACCAGGTCGACGTCGTGGCTGCCAAGCAGCGCCTCGGCCTTTTCGGCGGTGTCGGCACAGTGCACGTCGTAGCCTTCCTGGGACAGATAGGCCTGCAGCAAGTCACGAATAAGCGGATCGTCATCGACGATCAATACCCGAGGCATCATTGCGTGTCGTCTCTTTTTTTATTGGTTTGGTCTACACACTCGCGACAGCAGCGTACTCGTTACTGAACGGGCGATCAACAGCCCTCGGGCAGGCGGAAGCGTTGCCGCCCACCGGCCTGCAAGCCATCGACCCAGGCCTCGCAGATCTGCACACCCTGGGCCGGGGTGAAGGTGCCGGGGTTCAGGCCCGATTCGAGCCACAGGCCATCGAGCAAGGCGCTCAGGCTGATCGCCGCCAGGTCGGCGTCAAAGCCCTGCCAGCCCTCTTCCACGGCCAGCGTGGCAAGCAGCCGGCTCAGCTCGTTGCGGTATTCGCCATACGAGTGTTCATGCACCTGGTTGATCGCCTCGGCGGTCTTGACGGCGCCCCAGAACGCCAGCCAGGCATCGAGCAGCTGCGGGTCGAGCAGTTCGGCGCAGAACGAGGCGCGGAAGAACGCCGACAGCCGCTCGCGGGCCGTGGGCGCGGCCTGGGCCATGGCTTCGCGCAACAGGCCCATGACCCGCCCGGTGACCGCCATGTAGGCTTCGGCCACCAGTTCGTCCTTGCCGGCGTAATGGTGGCTGATCAGCCCCACCGACACCCCGGCCTCGGCGGAAATCTTGCGGATCGAGGCCCCCTGGAAACCATGGCGTTTGAGGCAGACCAAGGTCGCTTCGACCAGGTTGGCCTTGCGCAATTGCGGCAGCATGCGGTGGTAGCGGGCTTCCTGGCTCATGGGCGGTTCTCGGGCGGTTGACGGGGCTGAACGACTGTACAACAAGCCGAACGCCATGATAAACCCTGATGGCCACTGCCCGGCGGTTACCCTGTTGCCGGGCTCACCCACAACAACAAAAGCGGCTGCCATGAACGACCTGATCACACGCGAACTGGACCAGGGCCTGCTGACCCTGACCTTCAACCGCCCCGACAAGCTCAATGCCCTGAACATCGCCATGTACCGCCAGTTTGGCGACCTGCTGCTGGCGACGGGTGAAGACCCGCAGGTGGAGGCGATCCTCATCACCGGCGGCGCGCACTGCTTCAGCGCCGGCAACGACCTACGCGATTTCCTCGACAACCCGCCCAGCGACATGGACAGCCCGGTGTTCCGCCTGATGCGCATTGTCATGGGCCTGGAAAAGCCGCTGATCGCTGCGGTCAGTGGCGCGGCGATCGGCATCGGTGCCACCCTGCTGCTGCATTGCGACCAGGTACTGGTCAGCCGTTCGGTGAAGCTGCGCATGCCCTTTGCGCCGCTGGGGGTATGCCCGGAGTTTGGTTCCAGCCTGTTGCTGCCGCGTATGCTCGGGCATGCCCGCGCCGCCCGCTTGCTGATGGCCAACGAGCTGCTCGATGGCGAGCAGGCGGTGGCCTGGGGGTTGGCCAATGAGCTGCATGACGATGGCGAGCAGTGCCTGGCGGCTGCACGGCAACTGGCGCGGCGCCTGCAGGGTTATCCGCAGGAAGCGTTGCGGGTCAGCAAGCGCCTGCTCAAGGATGGGCTGCGTGAGGCGCTGGAGGCGACTGTGGAGCGGGAGAGCCAGTTGTTTATCGAGTGCTTGCGCACGCCGGAGGCCAGGGCGGCGTTGCGGGAGTTGGTCAGGGATTGAGGATCGGGCGCTGGTCTTGAAGTGCATGGCTTGGTTTTTCTGGCGCCTGTGAGATCGAGCGCCGCCCGCGCGGCGCTTCGCGGCGCAAGGCCGCTCCCACATCTGTTTCGGGCCAGTTATGCCTGAAGCATTGGCGCGCGGCCCCTTTGGTGCTCGCCTCGATATAGCGTCGTACAGACAAGGGGGCGCGCGCCTATATAACAGGACTCACTGGCCCGAAACAAATGGACTGCCCCCAAAAAGTTGGACAGTTCTATGCTGCCGCCTGGGTCCTGTACTCGACAGGGCTCAGGCCATTGAGCCTCAGCTTGATGCGGTCATGGTTGTAGTAGTGGATGTACTCATCCAAGC